>Ga0247611_10001384_pt1 | contig 43278 bp, 34 predicted proteins | sample 177DNAGHGhighgp2_FD_192422 | JGI IMG/M metagenome (GOLD analysis project Ga0247611, IMG submission 192422) | Sheep rumen microbial communities from Palmerston North, Manawatu-Wanganui, New Zealand - 1770 DNA GHGhigh gp2 | ecosystem: Host-associated > Mammals > Digestive system > Stomach > Rumen... | reverse complement strand
TAGCCTATCTTATATACATCTTCATCTAGTATCATAACTCCTTTTTGAACTATATCCCTTCGTTAAATCTTAAATATCACAACATCGTTTAATTAAAGTAAAATAATTTCCTTTTTACATTAAAAAATACTCTCACTCACCGTCAATCCTGCTTATTCGGGCACCTATGGCGGTCAGTCGGCCTTCTATATCCTCATAACCGCGGTCAATCTGTTCTATATTGCTTATCATACTTGTGCCCTTGGCACTCATGGCTGCTATAAGTAAGGCTATTCCAGCGCGAATGTCTGGTGAAGACATGCGAGCACTGTGGAGCTGGAACTTGTGATTATGACCTATTACTACCGCACGGTGAGGATCGCATAAAATAATCTGAGCACCCATGTCTATAAGTTTGTCTACAAAGAACAAACGACTTTCAAACATCTTCTGATGGAACAGAACGCTACCGTTGGCCTGAGTAGCTACAACTATCAGCACACTCAGCAAGTCGGGGGTCAATCCTGGCCATGGTGCATCCGACAAAGTCATGATGCTACCGTCCAAAAAAGACGACACCGTATATTCTTTCTGCTCAGGTATGTGTATGTCGTCGTCGATGCGTTCTATATTTATGCCTATACGCTTAAATACCTCTGGAATGATGCCAAGACTGTCGTAAGACACGTTCTTAATAGTCAAATCGCTGCCGGTCATCGCTGCCATGCCAATAAAACTGCCAACTTCAATCATGTCGGGAAGAATACGATGAGTCGTGCCGTGAAGACGTTCTACACCCTCTATCTTCAAATAGTTCGAAGCAACACCACTTATCTTGGCACCCATGCTGTTAAGCATCTTGCATAGTTGTTGGATATATGGCTCACAAGCTGCGTTGTATATTGTTGTTCTACCCTTGGTCAATACGCTTGCCATTATAATGTTGGCAGTACCTGTAACTGAAGCCTCATCAAGCAATATGTCGGTGCCCTCCATATATTGGGCATCTATTTCAAATCTACCGCTCTTGTCGTCGTAATTGAAACGAGCTCCTAACTGCTGAACACCATAAAAATGTGTGTCAAGCCTACGCCTGCCAATCTTGTCACCACCTGGACGAGCTATGCAGGCATGATGAAAACGGCCCAACAGCGGACCTAATAACAATACTGAACCACGTAGACGAGCACAACGCTGAACAAATTCCATGCTGTCTAAATAATCCATGTCTAACTTGTTTGCTTGGAATTCCCACGTACCCTTAGATTTCTTCATGCAACGAACACCCATCTTACTCAATATGCCTATGAGGTTATTTACATCCAATATATCGGGGATGTTGTGCATTATCACTGGCTCATCTGTCAGCAATACAGCACTAATCACTTCTAATGCTTCATTCTTTGCTCCTTGAGGAGTAATCTCTCCATGAAGCTTATGACCACCTTCTATTATAAATGATGCCATCTATGTCCTTTTTTTATTTGTTCAGTTCCGACTTTTAATGTTATATAATACTAAAGAACTATCTACTTTAAACTTTTTGTTCACTTTTTCTTCTTTTTCTTCTTTGTCGGCTTCGACTGCTGTACCTCGTTGAGTATCTCGTTGTCGCTAATCAACTTTAGCTCTCCAGGAAGATAGCTTGATTTGCCATCAGTCATGCCGGCAAGGTCGTCAAGAATCTTTTCCTCATTCATCAAGTCACGATTCCATTTGCCAAGACTGCGCTTCATCTGGTTTGCTATCATCTGAGTCAATGCTTTACGCTCATCAGCATCTTCTATGTCTGAAAGCTTGCTGGCTAACGACTCTATAATCTTTCCATAATGACGTTTCTTGATAGGATGTTGAGGATAGGGAATTGACGAACGGTGAGAATCTCGGTCTTCCATCTTCTCTATATCGTATGGATAATCTATATCAAGCTCATATCGGGACATGGCTGATAAATGGTTCCACAATTTCTTCTGAAACGAAGATTCATCACCATCGTGGGCACGCATATGAGACATTATCTTTACGATGCTCTCAGCACAACGCTGACGTTCAGAGCGATCTTCTATCATCATACAATGGTCAACCATGTCTTGAACTATCCTACCGTATTCTGGAAGTATCAACGGCTCTCGGGATGTGTTATAATCCACATAACCTCGTTTCATGTTTTTATCTTCTCCTATCATATTCTATTAATTCGATTTACTTATACTATCAACGTTTACTTGGGCCTGCCATGAACTCCTTCAAGTATAGTGGCTCCAAATAACCGACATTGGCATACTCCCCTCTAACGTGGGCTTTCTCTGCCAATGGACACATGTTCTTGGCTAATGGATGAATGCCTGATATAAAATGAGCGTTTGGAGATTTTATCAGATCCTTGCATTTGTCGGAACCATTGCCAAAAAAGTATATTGGATGATTTGACAAATGCTCTGAAAAAGAATTCTCATCGATAATCTTTGCTTGTATGTCCTCAACTGGTGTCAAGGCTCTGGTATATAGAGCGGTGTATACCTCTTTGCGTCTGGCATCAAGCATCGGACACAATAAGGCATCATCGGGAAAGTCATAGTTGCCCAGTAATATGGGAACACATAAAACCTGCAATGTAGGTATGCTTAACAGCTTTAAATCACGGCCATAACTAACACCCTTTGCCATCGACAAACCTATTCGCAATCCAGTATATGAACCAGGACCAATGCTTATCGCCACTGCATCAAAGGGTATGCCATGATTATCGGTAAACGACAAGGCTTCTTCAACCATACCACCTAAAACAGTGGAGTGGGAAGGACCTTCATATTCTTCTTTGTGATAGATTATCACACCATCTTCACTCACTGCTACTGAGCAAACAGACGTGGTGGTGTCAATATGCAAAATACAAGACATTCGGCGTTTTTTAAACTTTTATAGCAAATTATCTTGCAAAATTACGATAATCTAATGAAAAATCAGTAATTTTGTGGACTTTTTAAATGCAAAACAACATTTTTTAATATCTAAAACTATAAATATCTATTATTACGATTGATAATTAAGTCATAAATACAACTAACTCTCATTCATCATTAAAACAATTTTCATCTAGTATTATAGTATTTTATAATAATTTCTTTTTTCTCATTCCTAATTCCTAAATATAATTAATAGTATGCTCCAATCCATGACGGGCTACGGAAAAAGCGTAGCTGAATATAAAGAAAAAAAAATACATGTAGAAATCAAATCTCTTAACAGCAAGGCGCTCGACATCAATGTGCGTATTGCACCTCTCTATAGAGAAAAAGAAATGGAAATTCGACAACTTCTTGCAACTGAAATTATTCGTGGCAAAGTCGACTTTGCTATTTGGATCGAACGTAATGCACAGTCTGCCGCTACGCCTGTTAATGGAGCGGTTATTAAAGAATATTTCCGACAAATTTCAGATGTGGCAAAGGAAATGAATATGGAACAGTCTGTTATGAATACTGCCGAATGGATGAATGTGCTTTTAAGACTGCCCGACACTCTCAACACAAACGAGGTGGAAGAACTCACAGAAGAAGAGTGGATTTGTGCTATGCAGGCAGTCAAAGATGCTGCGAAAGACCTCGTCGATTTCAGAAAACAAGAAGGGAAAGCATTGGAAAAGAAATTCGCAGAGAAAATAGACAACATCGAACATCTTCTGGCCAGCATCGAGCCGTATGAAACATCGAGAGTAGAGAAAATCAGACAACGAATTGTTGATAATCTTGAGAAATTCGTTGGTATTGAATACGACAATAACCGACTCGAGCAGGAAATGATTTACTATATTGAAAAACTCGACATCAACGAAGAGAAACAACGGCTAAAGAATCATCTCAACTATTTTAGAGAAACAATGGACGGGGAACCGGGACAAGGAAAAAAACTTGGTTTCATTGCACAGGAAATGGGAAGAGAAATTAATACTACTGGAAGCAAAAGCAATCAGGCTGAAATGCAAAACATAGTTGTCAAAATGAAAGATGAACTCGAGCAAATTAAAGAACAAGTGCTCAACGTACTTTAAATACTCCTCCCTAATAGTAAAATTATTACTAATTCCTAATTCCTCATTCCTAATTTTATGAAAAAAGGCAAATTAATCATAGTCAGTGCACCAAGCGGTAGCGGAAAATCAACCATCATCGGGAAAATAATGGAGAAATACGATAATCTTCATTTCTCTATCTCTGCTACTAGCCGACCACCGCGTGGCAATGAACAAAACGGAGTGGAATATTTCTTCCTTACACCTGAAGATTTCAAAAAGAAAATCGAAAACAATGAGTTTATTGAGTACGAAGAAGTATATCCTGACAAATTCTATGGAACACTCAAGTCACAAGTCGAAAATCAACTGACACGAGGTGAAAATGTCGTCTTTGACGTTGATGTGAAAGGGGGAATCAATATAAAAAAACAGTTTGGAAAACGCGCACTAAGCATATATGTCATGCCACCTAGCATTGAAGAATTACGAAGACGGCTTATTAAGCGCGGAACAGACTCGCCTGAAATGATTGAACAGCGTGTTGCTAAAGCCGAACAGGAATTGACTTATGCTAATCAATTCGACAAAATAATTGTCAATGATATACTTGATGTGGCGGTTAACGAAGCTATGAATATAGTAACCGAATTCCTGAAATAAACATAATAACTACACAAAAGCTGATTGTTTTATTAAGTGAAGAACAAAAACCCACATAATCTTGACAAAAACTCTCTCTATGCATAATCGTAAAATTGCAATTTATGGTGGGTCGTTCAACCCAATACACTTGGGACATATGGCGCTAGCAGATAGCATTTGCAAAACTGGAATCATAGATGAAGTATGGTTCATGGTTTCTCCCCTTAATCCGCTCAAGCAAAACGACACTAATACAATTTTGCCTACTGAACAGAGATTAATTCTCACGCGTTTAGCTCTTAAGGAATATCCAAAACTTAAAGCCTCTGATTTCGAAACTCGTCTACCGGTTCCGTCATACACCATTAAAACACTTACTGAACTGCATAACACTTATCCAAATTATGATTTTATATTAATTGTCGGTCAGGACAACTGGATTAATTTCGACAGGTGGGTAGAGGCAAAGAAAATCAAGCAAAACCATGATATTATTGTCTACGCAAGAAAATCTGATTACGATACTGCTGTCGACAACAATGATGAGGCGCAAGTGGTGATATATAAAAAAGACGGGAAGTCTGAGAGTTTGAAAGACTACAATTTCAAACTCTTCAATATTTCATCAACACAAATTCGTCAGGCATTCAAAGAACGTAATCTGCCATTTGCTGCCAAATGGCTCGAACCTGACGTTATGAGATACATCCTGGAAAACCAACTATATAAGTAAAATATAACAATAATTGATATAAGAACAGGGATGTCATCGACATCCCTGTTCTTATAATAAATTTATTTAAGTAATATAGATAACTAAAGTCTTTCATTGAATACTATCGTAAAGTCGCCTTGTATGCTAATAGTATAGTCTTCTACTAAAATAATTACTTCATTTATCTTTTAGCTATTATATTCTTGCCAACTCTTTATCTGAACATCTTCTTGCTTCAATTCGCAGAATGCCTCAATAAATGCCTTTGCCAGACGAGTGTTGGTAATAAGAGGTATATTGTGGTCTATTGCGCCGCGTCGAATCTTATAACCATTCGTCAACTCACGCTTTGTGTGGTTCTTTGGAACATTGATAATCAGGTCGAAACGATGCTCGCCTATCATGTCTATAACGTTATTCGTGCCATGTTCGTCGGGCCATGCCACAGTTGTCGCTGCTATACCATTGTCGTTCAGGAATTTAGCAGTACCGTCTGTCGCATAGATCGTATAGCCGTTTTTAATCAGACTCTGAGCCGGCTCAAGAAGATCTACCTTTCCTTTGGCACCACCCGAAGATATTAATATGTTCTGTTTTGGCAAGTTGTAACCTGTTGCAATCATTGCATTCAGCAGAGCCTCGTTCATGCTGTCGCCAAGACAACCAACTTCGCCTGTAGACGACATGTCGACACCAAGAATAGGATCGGCATTCTGAAGACGTGCAAATGAGAACTGTGAAGCCTTTACACCGATGCGGTCGATATCAAACTCGCTACTCTCAGCGCGGGTGTACGGCACGTCGAGCATTATTTTTGTGGCTGTCTCTATAAAATTCCGCTTTAGGATTTTGCTTACGAATGGGAACGAACGAGAGGCACGCAAGTTGCATTCGATAACCTTCACATCACGGTTCTTTGCCAAATATTGAATATTAAACGGACCGCTTATGTTGAGCTCTGATGCTATCTTTCTGGAAATCTTCTTAATCTGACGAATCGTGGAGAAATATATGTTCTGGGCTGGGAAAACCATTGTGGCATCGCCTGAGTGAACACCAGCGTATTCTATATGTTCGGAGATGGCGTATTCAATTATCTCACCCTTGTCGGCTACTGCATCAAACTCAATCTCCTTCGTGTCTTGCATAAACTGAGATACAACTACTGGATATTCCTTGCTAACCTCTGTGGCCATCTTCAAGAAACGATCCAGCTCCTCGTCGTCGTAACATACATTCATTGCCGCTCCAGAAAGAACATACGATGGACGGACCAATACAGGATAACCTACCTCGCTTACAAATTCACGAATATCATCCATCGACGTAAGTGCTCGCCATGCAGGCTGGTCTATACCGAGTTTGTCAAGCATTGCAGAGAACTTGTCGCGATTCTCTGCTCGGTCGATATTTACTGGAGAGGTGCCAAGAACTGGAACACCTTGGCGGTATAATTTCATTGCCAGGTTGTTAGGTATCTGACCGCCAACACTTACTATCACTCCGCGAGGCTCTTCCAACTCAATCACGTCGAGAACACGCTCCAAAGACAACTCATCGAAATAAAGACGGTCGCACATGTCATAGTCTGTCGATACTGTCTCTGGGTTATAATTAATCATAATGGATTTGTAGCCTAACTTTCTTGCTGTGTTGATAGCGTTTACGCTACACCAGTCGAATTCCACAGATGAACCAATCCTGTAGGCTCCGGAACCAAGAACTACTACTGATTTCTCATTCTTGTAGTATGGGATGTCATGACCTTCTACTGCATACGTGAAATAAAGATAGTTGGTCAGCTCAGGATGTTCGCTGGCTACGGTGTTGATGCGTTTAACGGCTGGACGAATACCACGAGACTGACGATACTTCCTTACTTCAAGATTCTCCTTCTCCATTGTGCTGCTTGTTGGTTTCAGTACAAAACGAGCTATCTGGAAATCACTGAAGCCTGCCGATTTCACTTCACGAAGCAATTCATCTGGGATATCCTCAAGCCGGTGGAAACTTTGCAACTTATATTTCAAGTCTACTATATTCTTCAGCCTGCTGATAAACCATTTGTCTATCTTTGTCAATTCCTCGATCTTTTCAACACTGTAACCCTCTTCCAAGGCCTGAGCTATAGCAAAAATGCGAAGGTCGGTAGGGTGGGAGAGCTCATCTTCAACATTATCAAAACTTACATGGTCGTTGCCTACAAAACCATGCATGCCCTGACCAATCATGCGGAGACCCTTCTGAATCATCTCTTCAAAACTCCTGCCTATCGACATGATTTCACCAACTGATTTCATTGACGAACCTATCTGCCTACTAACTCCTGAGAACTTAGTCAAATCCCAGCGAGGTATCTTGCATATCATATAATCAAGGGAAGGAGCCACGTAGGCAGAGTTTGACGTTCCCATCTCGCCTATCTCGTCAAGAGTGTAACCCAAGGCTATCTTCGCGGCAACAAATGCAAGTGGATACCCTGTCGCCTTTGAAGCCAGTGCTGAAGAACGACTCAAACGGGCATTAATCTCTATTATCCTATAATCATTCGTCTCTGCATTGAAGGCAAACTGAATATTACATTCGCCTACTATATTAAGATGTTTCACACATTTTATAGATAAGTCCTGAAGCATCTTTACTTGTTCATCGGTTAAAGAACAAGTAGGAGCAACAACTATGGATTCGCCTGTATGAATGCCAAGAGGATCGAAATTCTCCATAGATGCAACTGTGAAACAACGGTCTTTCGCATCGCGAATCACCTCAAACTCAATCTCTTTCCAGCCTTTAAGCGATTCTTCAACCAATACCTGAGGAGCAAAGGTGAAAGCACTTTCGCATATCTCTCGGAATGCTGTCTCGTCAGGACAGATTCCTGAGCCAAGACCACCTAAAGCGTATGCTGAACGAACCATAATAGGGAAACCTATACGGTGAGCTGCTGACAAGGCATCGTCCATGTTTTCAACGGCCTCACTGATTGGGGTCTTCAAAGAAGCGGCATCAAGCTTCTTCACGAAACGGTCGCGGTCTTCTGTATCCATGATCGCCTCTACGGAAGTGCCCAACACTTCTACACCATACTCTTTCAACACTCCGCTTTGATACAGCTCTGTACCACAGTTCAAGGCGGTCTGACCACCAAATGCTAGTAAAATTCCGTCAGGACGTTCCTTCTTGATTATTTCTGTTACGAAATAAGGCGTCACAGGCTGAAAATAAACTTTGTCGGCTATGCCTTCCGACGTCTGAATTGTTGCAATGTTGGGATTTACCAACACACTGCTTATACCTTCTTCACGTAAGGCTTTCAGAGCTTGAGAACCACTGTAGTCGAATTCTCCCGCTTGACCGATCTTTAAAGCACCAGAACCTAGCACCAGCACTTTCTTCAATTTTTTATCCTCCATACTTTTTACCTGTTATAGTGTTTATAATATCGTTTTATTCTTGTATAATAATCTAAAAAATAGCATTATTTCTTAGAATTGAAATCTTCATTATTCATTCTTTAAGGGATTCCAGCCTTGGGCCTTCAACTCAAATTCATTGCCATCTCGAGTAATCAATGCCATGCCTAAATCCGATTTTGTTACATAGCCTATCAACTTAACATCCTCAACACTCTCTATCTTGTCTTTTTCCGACAATGGAACTGTAAACAACAATTCATAGTCCTCGCCACCATTCAAGGCACATGTACTTACATTCATGTTCAGTTCTTCAGCCATTACTGCTGTCTGATAATCCAACGGGAGACGCTCTTCATAAATCCTGCAACCAACGCCAGACTGACTGCAAATATGCATTAACTCCGATGATAAACCATCACTTATGTCTATCATCGAGGTCGGATGAACTCCTGATGCAGACAGACGTTTTATAATGTCACCGCGAGCCTCTGGGCGCATCTGACGCTCAAGAAGATATTCCTTGCCATGAAAATCGGGCTGAGCTATCTCCATTGCTGCCATCTCACGAGCTTCACCTTCAAGTTTATCGAGCTTCTTAAGCTGATCATAATAAACGGATTTCTCGCGTTCAAGCAATTGCAAACCCATATAGGCACCACCTAAGTCACCACTAACGCATATCAAGTCGGTTTCTCTTGCACCGTTACGTAATATTGCCTTACCTTTTTCAACCTCACCGATACAGGTAATGCTAATGGCTAAACCGGTAAGAGAGCTTGTCGTGTCACCACCAACTATATCTACTCCGTGATGATCGCATGCCAAGCGTAGACCAGAATAAAACTCTTCCATCGACTCAACACTGAAACGCTGACTTAGGGCTATACTAACTGTTATTTGCTTTGGAGTACCGCCCATAGCATAGACATCACTGAAATTTACCATAGCGCTCTTATAACCTAAATGTTTCAAAGGCATATAAGTAAGGTCGAAATGAATGCCTTCCATCAGCATGTCGGTTGTTATCAGCATGTCCTTTTCTTGAGAAAAACGCAATACAGCACAGTCGTCACCTATGCCATATTGCGTTTCGCTATTCTTTATCTGTATATCATTGGTGAGATGCTTTATTAAGCCAAATTCACCTAATTTACTAATTTCTGACATTATTCAGTTAAATATTTTTTTTGTTTTTAAATTCCTAATCCTAATTCCTAATCCTAATTCCTAATCCTAATTCCTAATTCCTAATTCCTAATTCCTAATTTTAAAAAATACTTTCAAGCTTTCAGTAATGTGCTGTTGCGCGAATTCTTTTGTACGTAGCTTAGTATCAACTCGTTGAAATCTTCCTCGTATGCTTTCATAAACGACACTTCAACTGGCAGAACGTAGAATCTTTTATAACGATTTACCAAAAAATCTATGCCGTCATTAGGATTGCTGTTGAGATAGTCGATCAAACGCATAGCATCCTTCTCCGTGGTAACTACTATGCTCTGTTCACCCTGTGCGGATATCTTTGCTGATATCTGTTCCATGTCCTTCTTGGTAAAGGCATGATGATCGCCAAAATGAATTGCATTAAAAGGACAGAACTTGCTGAAATCGGATTCCAACTGACCGGGAGAAGCAATCCCGGTTAGTAGTACTACAGAATATTTGTTAGCCTTCAAGTCTGATAATGGAATCTTAGATTCTGAACTGCTTTCACCCGACAAGCGGTTGAGATAATGACTCATTGGAATTAAATCATCATATTTGAAGCTGGAGTAATACAACTTCTGCCACGGCTGCAGGTTCAAAGAACGCTCTATTCCATGCTCCTCTGTGGGAGTGATGTCCTCAGGGCATTTGGTAACTATCACAATATCTGCACGACGACAACTGGTGCGAGGCTCGCGCAAACGACCTGCGGGAAGAAGATAGTCGTCGTAGGGCATACGGTTGTAGTCCACAAGCAATATGTTCACACCTGGCTGTACATAGCGATGCTGATAACCATCATCCATAATTACCACGTCTGTGGCGGGCTCTATATCGCTTCCACACAAGTGGGTGATTCCTCTACGACGGTTCTCATCTACTGCTACATGAACAAACGGATATTTGTGCTTCATTTGATATGGCTCATCGCCTATATCACTCATACTTCTACTTTCTGTGGCATATACGTAGCCTTTAGTCTTGCGTTTGTAGCCACGACTGATAACCGATACTTGGTTGTCTTTGCTCAGAAGGCGGATAAGATACTCCGTCATGGGAGTCTTGCCTGTACCGCCTACGGTTATGTTGCCTACACTGATGATGGGAATACCATAACTCTCACTCTTAAGCAAACCGCTTTCGAATAAGAAATTGCGGGCTGATACCCCCAAACCATACAACCAAGAAAATGGGATCAGCGGATATATTATCTTTGGTGTCAATGTTTTGACGTTTTTTCTACAAATTGAATATTAGTTTATATGGCATCTCTGCTTGAACATTGCCTTTGGGATTTAGATGACGAAGGGTCTGGAATAGCATATAATATTCGCCAAACACATCTTCCATCTTTGAGGAGGCATAGCTGTCGCTTGACATACTGTTGAACAAATTGTCGAAAAAACTCTTCTTCGCTGGATAGGTCAGAAGTGTGTATTCGTCGGTCTTCGACAGTTTGCTCGCCTTGGTAATGGCTGATTCAAGACTGCCCAGCTCGTCAACCAATCCTAGCTTCTTGGCATGCTCACCTGTCCATACACGACCCTCACCAATTACTTTAATAGAGTCTTGGCTCAAATGGCGACCCTCAGAACACCTACGAGTGAACAAATCATAACCCCTATTTATGTAGAGCTGAAGCTTGTGCTTCTCTGAATCACTCATATCGCGAGAGAAATCACCAAAGTCCGACAATTCGTTCGTCTTAACACCTTCATAACGAATGCCTAACTTGTCGTTCAAAAGTTCCTTCGCTATTGGGAACATACCGAATATACCAATCGAACCTGTCAGAGTACTTGGTTCTGCTACAATCCAATTAGCACCACTGCTTATGTAATAACCGCCTGAAGCAGCATAGCCACCCATGGATACTACTACTGGTTTCTTTGCTTTCACCATTTCTACTGCATGCCAGATTTGTTCACTTGCATACGCACTACCGCCTCCAGAATTAACTCGTAGTACCACAGCCTTCACATGATCATCATCGGCAAGTTTTAGCAAGTCCTTGCTTACGTCCTTGCCTACAATCTCGTTGCCGCCGCCTAAACCTTTCGAGGCTTCGTCAACTATGTTGCCATAAGCATAATAAACAGCGATGATATTGCCGCTAATCCCCTTAGGCTCATCTGATACGCTTGAAGCCAAATCATTTATACTGATTATATTATAGTCCTCTTTGTCAACATTCATCATGTTAGCAATCATCTGTGGTACTTCATCACTGTAAGCAGTCTTATCTACTAACTTGTTCTTGATATATTCCTCAGATGTGGAAAAGGTCATCATGCTGTCGGCCAATTCGTCCAGTTTCGCTACGCTCAGCTTACGGTTCTTGCCTACCTTACTCTTCATGCCTGACCAAATCTCATTTGTAAACACTTCAAGTTGCTCACGGTTGGCATCGCTCATCTCATTCATGATAAATGGCTCGACAGCGGATTTATAGGTGCCTACCTTGAACACTTCTACTTTAACACCTAATTTGTCGAGCATATCTTTCATATACATTGTCCTGACTGACAAACCGGTCCAGTCCAACATTCCATAAGGATTGATTACTATCGAGTCTGCCATCGAAGACAAGTAATATGTGCCTTGAGTATAGTTGTCACCGTAGGCCAATATGAACTTCTTACTGCTTTTAAAGTCTACGAGAGCATCGTGAATCTCCTCTAACATGCCAGGAGATGCACCAGACATAATTCCGCTCTGAATATATATTCCCTTAATTTTATCATCTTCCTTGGCACGCTTGATCGCCTTCAACACATTCTCAAGACTTAAAGACTCAGCAGCAGGGTTGCCTATCAGTGATGCTAAAGGATTGTCTTCAGAACGCTCTGATAGAATGCCAGATAAGTTTAGCTCCAATACAGTGTTGTCCTTAACTTTAACTTTGTTCTGACTGCTCATGCTCATCAGAGAGATAACCATAATCAAGAAACACAGCAACATTACGATGATGATTCCCGTAACTGTGGCAAACACATATTTAAAAAACTGCTTCATTGGAAATCTTTTATAAATCTAATTCAATTTCTAATGTCTAATTCCTAATTCCTAATTCCTAATTCCTAATTCCTAATTAATATACGAATCATCCACAATACTTAGCATATTCGCAGGCTGCTAACAACCATGCACCGGTGCCAAATGGCCACTCTGCAAACTCATCAACCGTGCGGGTTGGATCTGGCTTCTCGCCGATTGGCTGACAATAACCTATGCGATTGTTTGGTTGGAGAGCTATCTCCGACAAGTATTTCCATGCCTTCTGAATTACCTTGTCGTATTTGGAACGACTCAGATAACCATTGTTCACGCCCCAGCACAAACCGTAAGTGAAGAACGCTGTGCCACTGGTCTCATAACCTGGAGCGTCAGCTTCGCAAAGGAGTGAACGGCTCCAATAACCCTCTTCACGCTGACATTTTGCTACTGCTTTGGACATCTCCTTGAAACGCTTGATATAGAACTTACGATATTTGCAAGTCTCTGGAACATCTTGAATCACTTTTGCCAAACCTGCCAAAACCCAGCTGTCACCACGAGCCCAAAAACTCTTGCCATCACCGCAACTCGTCTTCACTTTGGGATATATATATTTCGCATCGCGATAATATAAATGCTCTTTCTTGTCCCAAAGAAGTGAATCGGTCCATAAGAAGCACTCGTATTGCTTGTCAAGCAAACGCTGATCATGAGTAATGGTATATAGTTTGGAGAATACCGGCATACCCATATACAAAGCATCGCTCCACCACCAAAAATCCTTTTCTGACATACTTGCCTGATAATTCATTACTTCCAGGGTGCGGTCCAGACGCTCGGCTCTGTGCTCCAATTTGTAGAGGTCAATATATGTCTGGAAACATATCTGCCAGTCGGCAAATAATACGTGATCATCACCTTCACCATATGTCTTATAAACCCATTTGCTCTTGTCGGTTTCCTTTGCACCCATCCATTTGTTGAATTCTCCGAAACGGATTGAATAATCCAAATATTCCTTATCGCCAGTCAACTCGTAAGCTGCCTGGTTACCGGTTATATAGGCTCCTTGAACCCAGAAGCCTTGAACTTCTGCATTATGACGGAGCTGGAACGAATCGTTCACGCGCTTAATCAAATCAATGGTGCTTTTTGCTTTTTCTGATTTCAAATGGTTCATTTGTGGCTCTGGAGCCAAACTCTGTGCATAACTGATTGCACTAAACGACAATGATGCGATTGCCAAAAGGTTTTTAAATTGTATCATAAGTATTCTATAAGTTATGCGGTTTATTTTTATTAATAGCTCATTATAACGTTAACTTAATTACAAGCAACTTGTAAACTTGTAAACTAATTTTATTATTCTTGCAAAAATACAACAAAAAATGGAATATCAAAAATAATATTCCATTTTTATAATTAAAATGCAGAAAATATACAGTTTCAATATCTCACAATTAATTATTTTCAATTTCTAATCTTTAATTACTAATTTTCAACTAATCCCATCTCCTTTGCCTTCTTCTTTAGCAATTCCAACAGGGGCTCACGCTCATTAGCTACTATGTTGTCGAGTATGGCATCCTTCATGAATTGCTTTAATTCACCAACTTCCCTACTTGGCTGAAGATTAAACATCTCCATTATCTCATCCCCATCAATCACTGGCTGAAGCAAACGAATGAAATCTTTTTCTTTCAAATCATTTATCTTCTCGCGTACTATGCGGAAATTCTCCAAAAAACGAGCTTTCTTAATCAGGTTCTTGGAAGTGATATCTGCCTCACATAGTGTCATCAAATCATCTATGTAATAACCAGCATCGTTAATCAGACGACGTACGGCTGAATCTGTCACCTCTTCGTCTGCTATCACTTGGGGACGCATGTGCAGACCTACCAAAGTCTGAACATATTTCATGCGCTCGTCGAGGGGTAATTTCATGCGCCTGAAAATCTGAGGAATCATCTTCTGGCCTATATAATCGTGGTTGTGAAATGTCCAGCCCTTACCATCCCATCTCTTGCTCTTGGGCTTTCCTATGTCATGGAGTAAAGCTGCCCATCTGAGCCATAATCCATCTATTGTATTAGATACATCAACGTTATTACCACAATTACCATTCATAATTACTAATTCTCCATTCCTCATTTTATCTTGAGCGTTTACAACGTTCTCCAACACCTCTAAGGTGTGATAGAAGTTATCCTTGTGCCCACGCCCGTTCACCGTTTCAATTCCCTCTAATGCTTTCAGCTCGGGAAAGATCAGCTCCAGCAAACCGCAGCGATCTAAATCTATTATGCCATTTGAAGGATGGCGTGCATTCATAATCTTATTGAATTCGTCGATTATACGCTCGCTGCTTATAATCTTGATACGTTCTTTGTTACGCTCAAGTGCTTCAAAGGTCGCATCTTCTATAGTGAAATTCAGCTGGGTGGCAAAGCGAATACAACGCATCATGCGAAGAGGGTCGTCACTAAACGTGATGTCGGGGTCGAGGGGAGTAGCGATAATCCCATCTTCCAAATCATATATTCCATTAAATGGATCTACCAATTCACCAAAGCGTTCCTTGTTCAAACACAAGGCCATGGCATTGATGGTAAAATCTCTGCGATTTTGATCATCCTCCAAACTGCCATCTTCTACGAATGGCTTCCTGGAACCACGGTCATAGCTCTCTTTACGTGCACCAACAAACTCCAGCTCAACTTCGCCATAGCCGTCTATGTCTATTTTGTTACCATCCAAATGTATCTGAGCCGTGCCAAAATTAGCATATAATGCTACACGAGGCTTCCTTTTAGTTATCTTATGAATCTTTTCTGCTACTAATTTTGCCATCTCAACACCGCTGCCAACTACAACACAATCAATATCATTACTCGTACGCTCCAAAAACAGATCACGTACAAATCCACCTATTACGTAGCATTCATAACCTATCTCATCGGCTGCTTCTCCTATCAGGTGAAACAATCGTTTGTCTATCTTGTCATACAACTCCTTTGAGGATAATATCTTCATCTTTATTGTTAAATGTTTTATTCTTTATAATATTAACAATCCTCATCAAAAAATATAGTCTCGTATTCTTCCATTCTAAATATTCCGTCCCTAACTTCCCTAACTTGTTTAACTTCTCTAACTTCCCTAACTTCTAATTTCATAAAAATATTTATACAACGGACCTGCCATCAGTGCCTGAATAATTTGATTGTCAAGTAGTAAGGATTTTACATATTCGGGTTCCAACTCATATACCTCCAGCTCCTCTGTAGCATCCAAATGCTGAGCACTTGTCTTTTCGACACCTATGGCTAAATAACTGTGCGACCAGTTTGTTTGCGAACCGGGATTAGGACACAATTCCATCAGCTTCTTCCATTCACCACCACCAAAACCGGTCTCTTCCATTAATTCTCTCTTTGCGGCATCCAAAGGATCTTCACCTGCTTCAACCACACCGCATGGCAATTCATAACAAGTCAGACCTGCACCATGACGATACTGACGCTCCATTACCATCTTACCTTCTTTTGTAATGGCTATCACATTCACCCATTCTGGATATTCCAATACCCAGTATTCATCATTTATCCTACCATCGGGATATTCCACCACGTCCTTCCTCGCTGTCATCCATGGACGACGAACGTAATAATCCGATTGCAAAATCTTCCAACGTTTGCTTTTATCTATTGTATTCTCCATATTTATAACATCTTTTAGAACTAAAGATTAATCTCGTATGTGTCATAACACACACCGCGACCTCCAAAACCTTCTTTCTGAAATATTAATCCATTATTCAATAACTTACCACCGTCTTCTGTGGAGATGCCAAAGTCAAGATAACGGAAACCATTGCAGTAATGACTTATGAGTTCGTTTATAAGATAATCAAGAGCTCCTAATTCCTTGCCTCTATCGCTGCTTGCCAAATACTGAGTGTGAACCACTTGACCGCATTTGAACAACCAGCTTCCTGCAAATATCTCGCCATCAACACTCTTGCTCAAAAGCAAACTGATGTTGTCTGGAAAACGTTCACTAAGTAATATCATCTCATCAACACTGTGAACGGGAGTCACACCATGATTTTTTTCTAAACAAGAGGATAGTAATTGCCAATAGGATAAATAGGAAGTATGGTCGTGAACTTCAACAACTTTTATATTGGATAGTTCGCCCTTATGAATACAACGTCTTCTCAATTCGCTAAACTTCAGTGGACTATATAAGTCAATAGTCGACGACAAGCTTCTGCTTGTCAATCTTCCACCACTCAGAAATATAGCATATAAGTCCTCGTCAGAAGGATAGCTGTTGTAGATGTAAGGAACCTTTTTGTAGATAAGTTTCGAACTTGAGAATGTCTTCTTGTAATACGACTTCAGCATTGAAAACATTTCAATTATTTCTTCTGAACGTACACTTTTGCTTAATATTAATCCACCATAAGTCAAACCCTGGTGTGAATATACCACACCGGTAGATTGGTCGATGTTGGATGGAAAACAACCCAATACCTTCCCTTTGTTGATAAATAGCAATGAACAGTCTTCAAAACGGTCGCTATGGTAATCCATAAAACCACGCTTAAACAAAAACGTGCCATTTCGGCTAAAACCAACAAAATCATCCCATAACCTCTCGTCCGACAAACTGCTGTATGGACGTAATTCAATCATATTGTCTACTAGTTTATTTATAAAAACAAACAAATCGTCAACTAGTTAAATTGTCTTATATACAAATTATAATCATTGATATAGCCTGTCGAATCGTATGGCTCTGAAGCAAAAACCAAACAAATTGTACCTGGAGCAAAATTACGAAGCTCGCACCACACATTTCTGCGAATGTAAATACCACGATGACAACTCGACATCCTAACTACATCATTTGTCTGACCATCATCAACATAAATGTCAAAACTACCGCTTAGAGCTATCACAACCTCCTCACAACTCCTGTGAGCATGACCACCACGGGTCTTTCCTGACTGAATGTCGTATATCCAGAATACACGTTTCGCAACAAATGGTAAAATGTCAAACTCAGCGATGCTAAGACTGCCACGATCATCAACAACTTCAGGAAATTCAAGGATTAAGTCTTGAAGATTCATTTTATATCTTGATTTGAAAAAGATAACAACTAAGAAAACTTACAATACAGAATGTTCATCAGGCTGGTACTATAGTGTCAAACAATCTTGAATTAATTCATATTTCCCCATCTTCATTCATGCCTGTACGAACCCGGCTCAGAGTCTCTGGAGTCATCTGTAGATACGATGCAACAATATGTAGAGGAGTGCGGCGGATAATCTCAGGATGGAGAGACAGCGTCTGCTCATATCGTTCACGAGCACTTGAGAAACGTAAGGCATCTGCTTTCTGCTGAGATAAGATAAGCGATTCCTTGTAAATCGACATCAGAAGATAACAAAATTCAAATGAACTATGTGCTACCAAAATCATATCGTCGTAGGGGAGGGCATATATCTTGCACGGTTCCAAGGCCTCAACGGTCAGACGGGAAGGCTCATGGTTAAACAGACTCTCTATGCACATAATGATGCTGCCTTCATAGCCTATATGCTCCGTCAGAGAACGTCCTTTCTTTACATAACTCTGACGTACCAAACCACGCTCTATATAATATATGTATTTGCATACCTCACCCTCATGAACCAATACCGTTCCTCGAAGTAACTTCATTGGTAACAATAAGTTGGTCAGAACATCCATGCTCTGACTACTCAATTCGCCCTTCTCACTATATTTACGGGCAAACAAGCGGGCTATTTCACGACGGCCTTCCATATGTTTGTTTTGATGTTATATTGTTTCCAATAATCTATATTGTTAATTAACTAATTCATATTTCGTGGGTTATTATGCTTGTGATTTTTCAGTTATTGATAATTTAGTAGTTTGAAATGTTTTTTTACCTAATACATTACTCTTGTCTTAATATATTCTCCTCTTCCTGTATAATAACATATAAGTTGAAACTTTGAAACTTGAATTAATTAATACTGACGCTCACCGAATATCCTCGTGCCTATCCTAACTATTGTGCTACCATGAGAGAGGGCAAGATGATAATCGTCGCTCATGCCCATAGATAATTCACAAAAGCTGGGAGTATCTGAATAAAAACGTGATTTAAGAACATCAAACACCGACTTGGCATTTGAAAAATCTGAAGATATGCGCATATCGTCATCTGTGTTGGTTGCCATGCACATCAGACCACGAATATCAACATAATCTAAACATCCTAATTCGCCTGAACTATGCAAACTTATAAGTGCGTCAGGTGAAAAACCATACTTGCTATCCTCTGCTGCTACATGAAGCTCCAACAAACAACCAACTTTCCTACCCAATTTCTTTCCCTGTTTATCTATCTCACGCAATAGTTTTAAACTGTCTACTGAATGTATCAAGCTGATAAAAGGAACTATATACTTCACCTTGTTAGTCTGAAGATGGCCAGTGAAATGCCATTCTATATCTTTAGGCAACTGCTCAACCTTCTGAATCAACTCCTGCACATGATTCTCGCCAAACAAGCGCTGACCACATGCGTAGGCTTCAGAAATCGCAGAAACAGGATGATACTTGGATATTGCCACCAGTTTCGTACCCGGTGGCAATTCCGACCATATACTATGCAGTGCGTCGCTTATCATATAATACTATTTTTCTGCGACAACGGCAGAGGATTCTGAAGAAACGGTAGAGGCGCCTGTGGCAAAAGCAGATTCCGACAATTCATCATCAACAACTTCTTCTGCTTTGTAAGGGAATACGTCAAGTAAATTTGTTTCTTGAATGGTGTTGATTTCATAATCCGACATACCTCCTTTCATGCCGTCTTCAAGATTATATAGAGCATCTTTGAACGAACCTGCTTGAACTAACATCATGGTTGAGGTGCGCTTCTCTGTCTGACTCTTCTCATCTAACGTAACGAAAACCACCTTGGCCTTATACCATTTGTCTGCACTGTCTCTATCGTCTGTAAACATCTCTGTGTATTTAGCACGTTTAATGTCTACTACCTCTAATTCACCATTGCAATAGGGACTCACTTCCTTGATAATACGAGCCTCTGCATCTGTGAAATTCATGGCATCTACCAAATAAGGTTCTGTCACTTTCTTTTGTGTACCATTTTCGAGTGTCTTGTCGATCTTTACCTTACACTCAAACCAATTGTTCATTAACATCGTTCTTTGGTTTTTAATTTTAATTTTTAATTGTTATATCTTGTTTGTTATTGAATACTAATTCCTAATTCCTAATTCCTAATTCCTAATTCCTAATTCCCAATTCCCAATTCCCAATTCCTAATTCCTAATTCCTAATTCCTAACTCCTAACTAACCATCTAAACTGCAAAGTTACTAATTTTTGATTTAAATCAATCATCTTATCGGTTTTTTCTATTATTTTAACGATTAATACTCAAAAAAAGAAACTACTTTATTTTGTACTCAAAAAGGTTTTCATTAACTTTGCCATTTAATTCGAATAATGAATAGATTTTATAACAATATATGAAAATAAACAACAAATTAGTAAACAGTATTGTAGAAGGAATACAAGAGAAAAAAGGGAAAAATATCAGAATTGCAGACCTAACACAGATACATGACACCATTTGTAAATCCCTCGTTATTTGCGAGGCCAATTCTCCTAGCCATGTATCTGCTATTTATGATTCTATATGTGAATTTTCTAATAAGAAAGCGGGTGAAAAGCCTTATACAACCGACGGACTCAGAAATTGCCTATGGGTAGCTATGGACTATGGAGACGTCATTGTACATGTCTTCCTGCACGAAACAAGAGAATTCTACGACATTGATAATCTATGGGAAGATGCTAAAATCACCGATTTACCTAACATTGATTAATTTCTTTGCCAACAATTATGGAAAAAAACGATAAACAGAAGGGTTTTTTAACAGGAAAAAACAATAAGAACAACTCGGGTAATAAAAATAACCCGCTTGGAAACAACAACAGCAATAACAATTCGAAATTCAACCTCACGTGGGTATACATAGGACTTCTTGCGCTGCTGTTCGTGATGATTTTCTCCAACAATGGTGAAACAACATCGAAAATACCATATACCAAGTTTCAGGAGTGTATGGATAGCGGATACGTCGACAATATTTATGTTAACAAGACTGAGCAGGAACTGACCTTTGAAATCAAGAAAGACTATAGATTTAAGGTAGGAGATGCTATTTCACCTGATTCTAAGGGAAGACTCGTGTTGATGACCAACTTCTCATCAATTGACAAACTCGACGAATTTGTCAGGGAAAAACAGCAACAACACAAATTCGACGGAGATGTAAAATATGAAAACGGAGGCTCTGGATTCTGGGATGTCTTCTTGCAAATTTTCCCTTTCATACTTTTAATCGCTTTCTGGGTGTTCATTATGCGCAGAATGGGAGGAGGAGGCGGAGGAGGTATCTTCTCCTTCGGAAAATCTAAAGCGAAACTATTCGATGGGGGAACATCTGGAAAGGATAAAATCACATTCAAAGACGTAGCTGGACTTATGGGAGCGAAGCAAGAAGTGCAGGAAGTGGTCGATTTCCTTAGAAACCCACAGAAATATACCGAACTGGGTGGTAAAATACCTAAGGGTATTCTGCTTGTAGGACCTCCGGGAACGGGTAAGACGCTGCTGGCTAAAGCTGTGGCGGGGGAAGCTAATGTGTCATTCTTCTCACTTTCAGGATCCGATTTCGTTGAAATGTTTGTGGGAGTCGGCGCATCAAGAGTGAGAGACCTCTTCCAGCAGGCAAAACAAAAAGCTCCTTGCATTGTATTCATAGACGAAATTGATGCTATAGGAAGAGCCCGTAGTGGAAAAGCTAGCATACAATCAAATGATGAAAGAGAGAGCACGCTCAACCAGCTACTAACTGAAATGGACGGATTCGGTGCTAACACAGGAGTAATTGTAATGGCTGCTACTAATAGAGCTGATATCCTCGACAAGGCACTCCTAAGAGCTGGACGTTTCGACAGACAAATAACTGTCGAACTGCCTGACCTTAAGGAAAGACAACAAATATTCAATGTTCACCTCAAACCAATCAAAATCGACGAATCTGTTGATGTCGAAACACTCGCACGTCAAACACCAGGACTCTCTGGAGCAGATATTGCTAACGTTTGTAACGAAGCTGCACTCATCGCTGCAAGGAGAAAACAGGAATGGGTCGACAAACAATGCTTCCTCGACGCGGTCGATCGTGTGCTCGGTGGACTCGAGAAGAAAACCAAGGTGATGACTGAAAGCGAAAAACGTACTATAGCTATTCACGAAGCTGGACATGCTACAATCTCTTGGTTCCTGCAACATGCTAATCCGCTCGTCAAGGTCACTATTGTTCCAAGAGGTAATGCTTTAGGAGCAAACTGGTATATGCCGGAAGAAAGACCTGTTACCACAAAGGAAGAACTGCTTGACCAAATATGTGGGCTTCTCGGGGGTAGAGCAGCAGAGGAAATATTTACAGGACATATTTGCACTGGAGCAAGCAACGACCTCGAACGTGTCACTAAGATGGTTTATGGAATGATCTCTGTTTATGGCATGGGAGAGAAAATGCCGAATATCAACTACTATAACTTCAGCGAAAACTCATTTAGCAGGCCTTATAGCGAAACCACTGCACAGCTCATCGACGAGGAAGTAAAAGAAATTATAGCTCTACAGTATGAAAGGGCTAAGAGCGTGCTTATACAACATGCTCAAGGACTACAGGAATTAGCTCAACTTCTCATAGATAAGGAAGTGATTTATCCTGCAGACCTCGAGAAAATATTCGGACCTCGACAGTGGAGATCTAGATCTGATGAAATCTTGGAACTCAACGAACAAATGAAGGACGAAGTAACAAGCTACGATGGTGATGGACCGGTAGATTTCGCTGACGAAAACGCAGAGATTATAAGGCAAAAAGCTCTCGCTGCTGTAATGGAAAAACAAAAAAGAATTGCTGAACAGAAGAAAAAAGACGAACAACAAAAATACCAAGAACAAAGAAGGCAAGAGGAACAAAATAGACGTGAACAACAAAGACTTGAAGAACAAAAAAGACAGGAGGAAAGAAAAAGAATAGAGGAAGAACGCCGACAAGAAACTATCCGACAAGAGCAGGAAAAACGTAAACAAATTGAGGAAGAAGAAAAACAGCTTGAAGAACAACTTAAATTGCAAGAGCAAGAAAGAATTGATGAACAAGAGCAAAAAAGACAACACGATGAGGAGGAGTATCTGAAGCAAATGCAGGACGAACCGGGAAAAAATACGCCTGTACATAACTCAATGGAACTTTCTCTATTCCCTGATTTGGACAACAAGGATGATAAAGAGGAACCTGCAACTAATGAAGCTGCAGACATTGTTGAAGACAACATAGACAACGATTCTGTAAAAGAAACTGAGAAGAAATCTTCAGAACTCGACGACTATAACCCTTTCCTCGATAGTTGGTCTACACCGACTGATAATGCTGGCGAAACAGAGGTAGAAGTGAAAGATAACGTAATACACCAAACAGAGGATAATATACAAGACGAAAAGAAAGTGGACGAAAACAGCGAAAGTCAAACGCTTGAGGAACCGGAGATTGTAATAGATCTCGATGATAATAGTATTGATGATTTGGAAGATGAAAAGGAAAGCATAATTAATGTTGAGGAAAACGAAAATGCTGAAGAAGATGATATTGCTGAAGCAGCAGCAGAAGAAATACCAAAAATAGAAGAATCTTCTCAAATTGGTGAAGAAAATCAGGACGGCGTAGAAAAGAAAGATGAAGCTATTACAGAAAACGAAGAAAATGAACAGAAAAATGATGAAGAAGAAACAGAAGAAATATTCTTTACCTCAAGAAGAAAAAAACGTAACTTCAATATTGAAGAAGTAATGCCTGACAATATCGATGATGATGAAGATAATTAAAAATTGACAACAACTCGGTAATTTTTATATTTAAAAAAATGACTGAACAAACTAAAATGGTATCTGAAAACTCCAGAATAGAGGAAGTGGCGCAAGAAACTGATAATATTACAAGAAGTCCGTTGGATGATGGTGTGCTCGACATGCCGCAGGAGGCACATATAATCAAGAAAGAAGAAAAACCTTTTGATACTATTCTGACTAGAGCAATAACGGGATTGGTTTATGTCTTGCTTGTGGTAGGAACACTTTTGTTCAGTCCTATGGCTTTTAACCTACTATTTGCAATTCTTACGGGATTAGCTACATGGGAATTTTGCACTATCGTTAATGCTGGCCTCAGAATACAGGTTAATAGAATCATTACTACTATTTGCGCTGTGTACCTGTATTATGCCATGTTCGAAATGACTACAGCTTTTGCAGGATTGGGACTTAAAGTGTTCGTCCCATTCATTCTTACAATAATGTATCTTCTCATTTCTGAACTCTATTTCAAAGGATTCAGAAAAATAGAAAACTGGGCATTCGCCTTTATGGCTATTATCTATGTTGCACTGCCTATGTCACTTCTGCCTATGTTGCAATTTATTAATATTAAAGGAGTTGGACTGGGCTATGTGTGGATTTTTGTGTTGGCTTTGTTTATTTTTATTTGGACTAGCGACACTGGAGCATATGTCATTGGGTCTAGATTCGGGAAAAATAGACTTTTCCCATCTGTCTCACCAAAAAAATCTTGGGAAGGCACTATTGGAGGTGGGCTGCTCGCTATTTTGGCATCACAAATTATCGCTACTTTCAGTATGGATCTAAATGCCGACAGTATTTTTATTAACAGATTGCTATGGGCTGGATTTGCCATCGTGGTTGTCGTCTTCGGCACATGGGGAGACCTCGTGGAATCTAGACTCAAACGTAAACTTGGGGTAAAAGATTCTGGAAATATACTTCCAGGACATGGAGGATGGCTCGATAGATTCGATTCGCTTATTATGGCTATTCCTGCTGCTGTTATTTATCTTCTATATGTTTAATTTCTGATAAAATCAGAATTTTTATATCTTTTTTTTGTTTTTTTTATAGCAAATCGCTTGATTTATAAAATATTTTACTAAGTTTGCATTGTTTTTTGTGATGGCTTTTGCCATCCTAACTGCGAATATACTAACGAGTGGATATTTTCCACAATTCTTTTAATTAAACCTATTGTGTGATGAGTGACATCAAGAAAATCGACGAACAGCCTATCGCTGATTCAACGGAACTGACTAAGGCAGAGGATACTTCTGCTAACGTTAATGTAAGTGATATTAAGGGTGAACAAACTTCTGATTCTACTGAGCGTACTCTTGTTGAAGAGAAAACTACAGCCAAAGAAGAAAAAACTTTTGTAGAAGAAACTCCAGATGTAGAGAATGTTCCTGTTGGAGAAGAAACACCTGTTGTAGAAGAAACACCTGCTACAGAGGATGCTCCTGTTATTGAAGAAAACATTGTTCCAGAAGAAAATTCTGTTGAAGAAGAAACTATTGCTGAAGAGGAAATGCCTGCAACTGAGGAAAATACTTCTTATGTGATTTATGAAACTGTAGAAGATGTATTGGCTCGTTTGAAAGAATTAGCTGAGAACGAAGATGAAGTGTCAAGACAGGAACGCGACCATCTCAAGGCTTCTTTCTATAAAATCCACAAACAAAACGCAGAGGAGGAATATAAGAAATTTTTAGAGAACGGAGGTAATCCTGAAGAGTATGTGCCTACTACTGATAACAACGAAGCTGTACTCAAGGAACTCATCGCATTGATTAACCAAAAAAGAGCGAAAAGTGCAGAAGCAGAGAAAGAGGAGAGAGAAGCTAATTACCTGAAAAAACTACAGATAATCGAAAAAATAAAAGCTATTCTCGAAAAACCAGATGAAGTAAATAGAGTTTACAACGATTTCAGAGCATTGCAACAAGAATGGAATGACATTAAACTCGTACCACAGGAAAAAGCTACAGACCTCTGGAAAACTTATCAACTTTATGTGGAGAGATTCTACGACACTCTAAAGCTAAATAATGAGTTCAGAGCATACGACTTTAAGAAAAACCTTGAACTCAAAACTGCTCTCTGCGAAAAAGCTGAAGCTCTTGCTGATATGGAAGATGTTGTTGCTGCATCTCGTCAGTTACAACAGCTACATCAAGATTTCCGAGAAATCGGACCTGTAGAAAAGGAACTGAGAGAAGAACTTTGGAATAGATTCAAAGCCGCATCTACTGTTGTAAATAAGAAACATCAGGATTTCTTTGAGGAAAGAAAAGCTAAGGAACAGGAAAACCTCGATAAGAAAACTGAAATTTGTGAAAAAATCGAAGCTATCGATACCGAAACTCTTAAGACATTTGCTGATTGGAATGCCAAGACTGATGAAATCATTGAACTACAAAAAGAATGGAGAACCATCGGCTTTGCACCTCAAAAGATGAATGTCAAGATTTTTGAGAGATTCAGAGGTGCGTGCGATGCTTTCTTCAATAAAAAGGCTGAGTTTATCAAAAACGTACACGAAAGCCTTAACACCAACTATCAGCAGAAACTCGAACTTTGCGAAAAGGTTGAGGAACTGAAAGAAAGCACTGAGTGGAAAAAAACTACTGATGCTATCATCGCACTCCAAAAAAAATGGAAGGAAATTGGCACTGTGCCTAAGAAATACAGTGATGAAATATGGAAACGATTCAATGCTGCATGTGATGCTTTCTTTGAGGCAAAAAAACAAGCTAACGAATCTGTTTATAATGAGCAAAACGATAACCTCGAAAAGAAACAGGAACTTATAGATAAACTTGTAAAAATCGATCCGGAAACAGCTGAAGAGGATATTCGACCGATTCTTAAGCAGGCACAGGAAGATTGGAACAATATAGGACATGTGCCGTTCAAAAAGAAAGAAGCTATTTACAAAGCTTTCAGAGAACAGATGGACAGACTTTATGGAGCACTCCATGAGTCGGCATCAAGAAGAAGAATCAATCGGTTCAAACAAGAAGTGAAGGATACTGACGGAAGAATTAAAGACAAACTCAATAGACAACGAGATATTCTTACTAACGAAATTAAAACATACGAAAACAATCTCGGATTCCTCTCATTCTCGGCTAAATCCAAAAATGGAAGTGCACTCGTAGAAGATATTAATAGAAAAATTGAAAAACTAAAAGCTGAACTCAAAGAAGTAACGGAAAAGATTAAGGCGCTTAACGAATAAGATATTATCAATATGTTTTTTGCGGCGGTTCATTATTGAATCGCCGCTTTTTTTCTGCTTACTATCAAACATAAAATATATAATTATTTTCCCGTTAACTTATGTTAATATATTTATTTAAACGAATTTTGTTTCAAAACTTTTTTGAAGTAAATAGTTTTCTTGCTAACTTTGCATAAATTTTAGGATTTATTTCATATCACATCTTTTTCATTCATTTCTCTTGTGTAAAATGGACAAATTCGATAACAACTGGAAGAATAAAATCCTTAAGGAGAATATTCTGGAATATGCCTGGGGACAATTCTATAAATTTGGACTTAAAAAGGTGAAAGTTGATGATTTGGCTGCACATTTCTCTATTTCTAAGAGAACCCTTTACGAAATGTTTGATAATAAGGAATTTCTGATTGTGGCCTGTTTTAAAAGACAGCTTGATAGGAATCGACAGGACATCGAAGACATCAAATCTAAACCGGGTAGCATACTCGAGAAATATATTTATTTCATCTATCAAAGAATCAAGGAACTCAACAACTTGCATCCATCATTCTACGAAGATGCTGGTAAATATCCTATGCTTGTTAAATTCATTCAGGAAACATCGTCACAGAGGAACGAAACGGCTTTGGATTTCATCAATAAATGTGTCGACGAAGATTTGCTAATAAAAAACTTTAATTACAATATCGTGATAGATATTATGAATATGTTGCTGAAAGAGATTGTAAAAAATGAAATATATAAAAAATATAAAATTGAGGATATTCTTAACACCATGACACTGATTATGTTCCGTGGATGCTGTACAAAAAAAGGTATGGATATCCTTGATAGTATTTCTAAAAGGTAATAGGTTGCTTTTATTTAAGATTAAACACGTCGCATGAAAAAAGTTTTCGTTTTTATTATAACTTGTTCCTTTTTAACGATTTCGACATTAGCTCAGACTGTCAGATCTAATGAAGAAGGAACTCTTAATCTCAATCTAAAGAAAGCTATTGATATCGCTCTCGACGAAAATCCTGTTATCAGGGTTGCTGAGAAAGAAATTGAACTTAAGAAAGTGGCTGATAAGGAAGCATGGCAAGCACTTTTGCCTGATATCTCTGTCAATGCCACTCTGCAGCATACACTACTTGCTGCTGAAATGAAGCTTGGTGGAAACACTTTCAAAATGGGACAGGATAACACCAACACTGTCAATATAGCTGCGGCTCTCAATATTCCTCTATTTGCACCGGCTGTATATCAAAACATGAAACTTACCAAGGAAGATATACTTCTTGCACAAGAAAAAGCCAGAGGATCAAAACTCGAACTAATAAATCAAGTAACTAAGGCATATTACCAAGCGCTTCTTGCACAAGATTCATACGACGTAATGCAACAAGCTTACAATACATCCAAACTTAATTACGACATGATTTCAGAAAAACTAAGAGTTGGAAGAGTGAGCGAATACGACCTGTTATCGGCTGAAGTACAAATGAGGTCTATGAATGCTACTATGGTTCAGGCACAGAACGGTCTTACTCTTGCTACACTACAGCTGAAGGTGCTTATGGGTGTAACTGCTAATGTGAATATATACATTCAGGATAAACTCGAGAACTATGAACCACAACTCGTGCTGCCACAATTGATGGATTATGAGAGAACACTGCTCGACAACTCCGCAATGAGACAGATAGACCTTAATATGAACATGCTGGAAAGATCATATAAAATAGCGAAAACAAATTTCCTTCCTACGGTTGCATTTCAACTAACTGGACAATACCAGTCCCTATACAACGATAATTGGAATGTTTTCGATTATTCTTATTCTCCTAGCGCTAATTTCGTTATATCTGTTTCTGTTCCTATTTATAGAGCATCTAACTGGACTAAATTGCAGACTATCAAATTGCAAATGGCTGAATTGCAGGACAACAAACTCAACACTATGAGAAACCTTAATCTGGCTGCAGAAAGTTATAGTAGCAATATGAAATCTTCTATAGCTCAGGTTAATAGTAATAGCATTGCTGTAGCACAAGCCCAAAAAGCTCTTGATATATCAAACAAAAGATATGAAGTGGGAAAAGGTACTATTCTTGAAGTAAATCAAAGTCAGACTGCTCTTACGCAGTCACAACTTACATATAATCAATCTATTTATGACTACCTTATCAATAAGTCCGACTTTGACTATACACTCGGAAGGGAAACTTATCTGAGATAATCATAATTTAATATATACATAGGAAACAACTACTTATAAAATATGAACAGAATTTTTTACAATGTTTTAATTGCATCTATAACTGTTGCTCTTTTTGCTTGTAATAAGAAAAAGGAAGATGCGCCTAAAGCTGTGGCAGACGAAAAACCTAAGGTCAAAATTGAACAGGTAGTATCTGAAAACATCCAGCAAACTGAAGTATATACTGGTACGGTGGAAAGCGATGTTAAAAATAATATTTCACCTAACCAACCTCTTCGTATAAAGAAAATATATGCCGACGTGGGTGATTATGTGAAAAAAGGGGATGTACTTGTTGAACTCGATAAAACCAATGTCAGACAAAGTGACATACAAATCGAAAACCAAAAACTGGCTATAGAGAATTCTAGACTGCAAATGGAAAACCAAAAGGTGGAGTTCAACAGAACTGCAGAACTCTATGCTATTGGGGGAGCTTCTAAGTCTGAATACGATGGAGCCAAGTTAGCCTACGATCAAACAGTTATCGCTTATGAAAATGCACAAAAACAGCTAAATGTTCTATACAACCAGTCGGGACTTCTTGACGAAAACAGTAGACTTATTTCACCTATGGATGGAATTGTCACAGCAAGAAACTACGATGATGGAGATATGTTTGGAACTTCGCCTATACTGACTATAGAACAGACTAATCCTGTGAAACTCACTATTAAGGTGTCTGAAGCATACTACGACATCGTTAACCCTGGAATGACGGCTGAAATTTCTCTTGATGCATACGAAAACCAACTCTTCAGAGGAACTGTCGCTACCAAATATCCCACAATCGACCAGGTTACTCACACATTCCCGGTAGAAATCCTTATGTCAAACGAGAAACAACTCGTAAGGCCAGGAATGTATGCAAGGGCTACGCTCGCATTGGCATCTAACTATCATGTTCTCGTACCAGACATTGCGGTCGTTAAGCAAATAGGTGCCGGTGATAGATATGTGTATGTCTACAATGATGGAAAAGTATCTTACAACAAAGTGGAAATCGGACAACACATCGGAGATAAATACGAAATAATTTCTGGAGTCAACAGCGGAGATATGGTCGTTGTTGCTGGAATGAGCAGACTTTCTAACGGAAAACAAGTGGAAGTGGTAAAATAAATACTAATTTTAGAAGTATTCAATAATGAGCATATATGAAAGCGCGGTCAGAAGACCGATTATGACAAGCCTCGTTTTTGCGGCTATCATGATTCTTGGACTTTTTTCTCTCATGAGATTGCCTATCGATCTCATGCCGGATATCGAAACCAATACAATCATGGTAATGACATACTATAATGGGGCATCCGCAAACGACGTTGAAAACAACCTCACACGACCACTCGAAAACACTCTCAACTCGGTTGAACACCTCAAACACGTTACGTCTAACTCTAGGGATAACGTGTCTGTCGTTACACTGGAATTTGAATTTGGATACGATATAGATGCTTTGACAAACGATGTCAGAGACAAGCTCGATATGGTCTCTAACAACTTGCCTGCCGATGCCAACCAACCAATCATATTCAAGTTCTCTACAGATATGATTCCTATTTTGCTTTTATCTGTACAGGCTGAGGAAAGCCAAAAAGCACTATATAAGATACTCGACGACAACGTGGCTAACCCTCTCGCTCGTATCGATGGTGTCGGTACTGTATCTATATCTGGAGCTCCTGAGAGAGAAATTAATGTCTACATGGATCCTATAAAGATGGAGGCATACCATCTCAGTGCGGCTCAGGTAGCATCGGCTATAGCAGCTGAAAACCAAAATGCCACGAATGGAACTGTTGATATTGGTACTATGACATATACTGTCAGAACAGAAGGTGAGTTTGATGACGCTCGGCAAATAAACGACATTGTTGTGGCTAGCAACGGCGACGGGAAAGTTTATGTAAAAGATGTTGCCAGGGTGGTTGACGACGTTGAGGAACGATCACAGCAGACATATACTAATGGCAAACAAGGTGCTTTGGTGATAATACAAAAGCAGAGCGGAGCTAACTCTGTACAGATTTCAAACGACGTGATGAAGCAATTGCCTACGCTTAGGAAAAATTTGCCACCGGATGTCAATATGAACGTCATGGTTAACACGTCGGATAATATCATGAACACAATCAACTCTCTGACTGAAACCATTTCTTATGCAATGCTTTTCGTCGTGATTGTCGTATTCTTCTTCCTCGGAAGATGGAGGGCTACAGTCATAATCACGATTACTATTCCTATGTCGCTCATCGCATCATTCATTTACCTATATGCAACTGGAGGATCACTTAACATGATTTCGCTTTCATGTCTTTCTATTGCTATCGGTAACGTCGTCGACGACGCAATCGTGGTGCTGGAAAACGTCACAACTCATATAGAAAGAGGGGCTGACCCTAAACAAGCAGCTATTCACGGAACTAACGAAGTCGCTATTTCTGTTATAGCTTCTACTCTCACAATGATTGCTGTGTTCTTCCCGTTGACTATGGTCACAGGTATGGCGGGGGTCTTGTTCAAACAGCTTGGATGGATGATGTGTGTCATCATGACTATTTCTACTACTTCGGCTCTTTCATTCACACCAATGCTTTGTTCGCAGATGCTTAAGCTGCAAAAGAAACAAAGTAATATATTTAAGAAAATATATCATCCTGTCCAAAAATTCCTTGATGGAATGGACAACTGGTATGAAAAACGTATCAATTGGGCTGTTCGTCATAGATGGGTGATCATTCTGGGAAGTGTGCTTTTCTTCATTGGCTCTATTATTGTGATGAATGCTATTGGCATAAAGAGTGAGTTCTTCCCAGCCAACGACAACGGACGTGTAAGTTGTACTCTACAACTACCTATCGGATCCAGAAAAGAAAAAGCTAAGGAAGTGGCCGACCACCTTGCATACACCTGGATGCAGAGATATGGAAAAGACCTTAAGGCTTGTAACTTCACTGTTGGACAAGCTGGCGACAACAATACATTTGCATTGCTGCAAAATAGTGGGTCACATATCATTTCATTCAACCTCAACTTCGTACCATCAAATGAAAGAAGCAAAGGACTTATTGTTATTTGCGACGAGATGCGTGAAGACTGTAAAAAAATGCCAGAATTGGCTAAATATGTGGTTAGCATGGGAGGTGGACAGTCAAGCATGGGAGGACAGAGTATGGCTACTTTCGAAATATATGGCTACGACATGGAAGCTACTAACGATGTCGCACAAAAACTGGCTGCAAAACTCGCCGAAAGCGAAATGGTGGGACAAACTAACGTATCACGTTCTGACTATCAGCCTGAGCTCGTCGTCGATTTCGACAGACAAAAACTTTCTAAGCTTAACCTAACTATGTCGGCCGCATCTGCTGCTATAAGAAACCTAATCAATGGTGCCGTCATGTCATACTATCGTGAAGATGGAGAAGAATACGAAATTAAAGTGAGATATGAACCGGAAGCAAGACAGTCTGTAGAGGACATAATGAACATGCTCGTCCCAACTAACTCGGGAAATGTGAGAGTTCGAGATATTGCCACTATACACGAATCGGAAATACCACCTACCATCGAACGTAAAGACCGACAGAGAATTGTTTCGGTCACTGCGGTGCTTAAGGACGGATATGCTCTTTCTGATGGTGTAGAATACGGAAGGTCTATATATGAAAATATGGAACTGCCACAAGGTGTCATCGTACAGGTGGCTGGATCTTATGAAGACCAAATGGATTCCAACCGAGACCTCGGAACACTGGGAATACTCATTATCATACTTGTGTTTATTGTTATGGCTGCACAGTTTGAATCAATGACATATCCTTTCATTATTATCTTATCTGTGCCATTTGCTTTCTCAGGTATCATACTCGCACTTACTCTGACAGGAACAAACCTGAATATCATGTCAATGATGGGTGGTATCATGCTTATAGGTATTGTGGTGAAAAACGGTATTGTGCTTATCGACTACACACAGCTTCTACGTGAAAGAGGATATGGACTTATCAGAAGTGCCGTAGCAGCAGCAAGAAGCCGTCTTAGACCTATTCTCATGACTACACTCACAACCATTCTGGGTATGGTCCCTATGGCAGTGGGACAGGGAGTAGGTGCCGAAATGTGGAGACCTCTCGGAGTGTCTGTCATCGGAGGACTTACTGTTTCTACTATTCTCACACTTATCTATGTGCCGTCTATGTTCTGCATCTTTGGAGCTAATGGCGTAAAGAGACGCAGACGCAAACTTCGCAAAACACGTGAACTCAATGCTTATTGGAAAGAACATAAGCATGAGGAACTCAAATTCCAAGTTTCTGAAGATGATTAATCCATAATTTCTAATTATTAATTTCTTAAAGTGAAATCAGTTTTTATTGCATACGACCAAGCTAATCACGAAAACGTGATGGAGGTGCTCGACAGAACAAATGTGAAAGGATATACTCTATTTCCGCAAGTAATGGGAAGGGGTACTAATACTGGAGAACCACACATGGGAAGCCATGCTTGGCCTACCATGAACTCTGCTATCATTACCATCGTGGAAGACGAGGTGGCCGATTTGCTGTTAAAACGACTCAAAGAGGTTGACACCGACAACGAAATGCTTGGACTTAGAGCGTTCGTATGGAACGTTGAACAATTTATATGAAAAAAACATTCTGCATTACATTCATAGCTGTACTGATTAGTGCATGTGCATCTACTAATAATGCAAATCTTCCCCAGCAAATGACTTCTCTTGTCAAGAAGGCATGGAAGGAAAAAGATTTCAGAGTTGTTGTAGATGAAATGATGCCACAGAGATACTATTCCAGGACTATACTGTCATACTACGACATGCATGTGAAAGATGGCATTCTCGATTCCAACTTGCCTTATTTCGGACAAGTGCAAGTGCCGTCTGCATATACGGCTTTTCCCAAAGGACTTAACTTTACTGAAGAAATAAGGGAATATGTCGCTGTTGACAATCTCGACAAGAGAACTGTAGAAATACAAATGCTCGTGAAAAATGAGGAAGATTCGTATCTCTATAACGTCAGGATATTCTATGATGGAAAAGCTGAAATAATGGTAAAACCGCAGAAAAGAGACTACATTAGGTTTAGAGGTGAACTCATTGAAAATAATTGAATTCAATAAATAAATTAACAGGCTGAAACATCTTATATTGTTTCAGCCTGTTAATTTATGGAGACTTTAAAATCTATATTACTTGTGTCAAGTTAATACTTGTAATACTTGAGCCTGTTTTATTTCACTTTATTGAAAGCCATCGACTTACCATTTACATTGAGAGTAAGACTAGAGGCATTAACGCTGACTATCTGGAAATTTTCAAATTTCGAACACCGTGACTTTATGTACGCCACCGTCTGAGAGTTGTCTTGGTGAATCTTCTCGCATATTGAACTCAATACATAGTCCTTCATGTCAGCACTCGAGTCCATTACGCCTTTTAATTCAGGGTCATCCAGAGTTATTGAACTGATCTTCATAGAGAAATCATTCGGACGGAATATGCATTTTACATTGTTGCCTGTCTTGCTATAGATGCCTGGCAAATTAAATTCCAATGTCATCTTGCCAACACCTTTCTCGTAAAAATCCCAGTGCATTCCTGCTACTACCTTGTTGTCAGAAAAACTAATGAACGTCGAAGATGAACTGAATTTATCACTTATATTTAAATCAGTGCTCGAAGTCTTTGACGACTCCCAAGAACCTGATATGTCCTGACCGTATATGTTGGAACTCATCAACAACATAAGGAGAGGTAATGTGATGGTGTATAACTTTTTCATAATATCTTGCTTTTAAATTGTTCAAAAATATATTTTATATTTATTTTTATTTCATTCTTCAAATTTACGTATTTTATTTCAGTTCACAAATTTGTTTTGAATTTTTGTTAAAAATTTATATTCCTTTTTATATTTATAACTTACTTACTACTTTTATTGTACATTCTCAAAAAATTTATGTATCTTTGGATTTGGATAATAATTTTAAAAAAAGGTTTAAATATATGAAGAAGTTTTTTATTTCTCTTTTTGCTCTGGCCTTTGCTATTAATGCCACTGCACAAACTGCTAAACAACAAATTAAAGAGAATCGATTCATCTGCGCAAGCAATTATCTCGACTATGACAATTATCCGGCAACAAAAAAACTTACACCTACGCCGAAAGGATATGAAATGTTCTATCTTTCACACTATGGAAGACATGGGTCAAGATGGTTGTTGGGAGAAAACGACTATCTTAGCGTAATACGACCGATGAGAAAGGCAAAGGAAGAAGGAAAACTTACTGATGAAGGATTACAATTACTCACTAAACTTGAGGATTTCTATCCATCTACTATTAATAGATTGGGAGATCTCACTACGGTGGGAGAAAGGCAACATCATGGAATTGGAAAAAGAATGACTGAGCACTTTCCGGAATTGTTCAAAACAAAGAATCTTTTGCTTGATGCAAGAAGTACTGTTGTTATTAGATGCATATTATCTATGACTGCCGAATGTGAGGAACTGGAGGCATTTAACCCTACAATCAAAATACACAACGATGTTAGTGAATCTCTTCAGTACTACCTCAATCAGCCATGGAGAGGCATCGTCAGACAATCAGCTGATAAAGGAAACAAAGTGCTTGATGAATATCGAGATAAATACACTCATCCTCATAGAATCATATCAATTCTTTTCAACGATACTCTGTGGACTAAAGACAATATGAATGAAGGCTCATTCATGAGAAGACTCTTCGATGTTGCTACTAATATGCAAAGCCACGACCAATATGAAGAAATACTTGATATCTTCAACGATGACGAGTGCTATGATCTTTGGAGAATACGTAATATTGATTGGTATCTACATCATGGACCGGCACCTCTTACTAACTCTGTTATGCCTTTCAGTCAAAGAAATTTGTTGATGAATATTATCGAAACTGCTGATACTGTACATCTAAAGCAAGCTACGTTGAGATTTGGACATGAGGTGTGCGTCATGCCATTAGCTTGCTTACTTGAACTCGGTTCATGTGGGGCTGTAGTCGAAAATCTTGATACTCTTGATAATGTCTGGAGAAACTATGATATCTTTCCTATGGCATGCAATGTGCAGCTCGCATTTTACAGACCTAAAAAAAATAAGAAAGGAGATGTGCTCGTAAAAGCTCTACTCAACGAAAGGGAAGTGACACTACCTATACAAACAGATAGATTCCCATATTACAAATGGAACGAACTACGGCAATATTATCTTGATAAAATATCTCGATTCGACCAAATGAAATAACATAAAGTATTACATAAATTTAAATTTATCGAAATAATGAAAGTATTTAAATTAAAACTATTCATACTGACTATTGTGGCGTTTTGCTTTGCTGTTAATATCAGCGCACAGAAAACGTTTAATGTGGATACCATCAAAGGGGCAAAAGGGAGTTTGAAGTGTGTTGTACAACTGCCTAAACTCACAGCTAGCCAAAAGTGTCCGTTTGTGGTTATTATGCACGGATTTACTGGCAACAAAAACGAAAACCTTCTTAAGCAAATTGCTGATGGACTACAGAAAAGGGGCATTGCATCTATCAGATTCGATTTCAATGGACATGGAGAAAGCCAGGGGCAATTCCAGAATATGACTATCGAAAACGAAATTCAAGATGCCATAAAGGTTATTGATGTAGTAAAAAAATCTAAACACGCAGACCCTGCCAAAATCGCACTATTAGGACATTCGCAGGGTGGGGTGGTCGCAAGTATGACTGCTGGAATACTTGGAGATAAGATTATTAAAGCTCTTGTATTGCTGGCACCTGCTGCCAATATCGGAGAGGATACTAAAAATGGAATATTGCTCGGTACTAAGTTTGATAAAAACAACATACCGGAATTTATTCAAGTTTGGGGACATAAAGTTGGAAAACCTTATTTACTTTATGCTATGAACTGCGATATGTATGGAACTGCGGCTAAATTCCAAGGACCAGTTTGCATAATTCATGGTTCTAACGATAAAGCTGTTCCATTCAGATTTGGAAAAAAATATACCGAAGTCTACAAAAACGCTAAATGGATTTTGCAACAAGACGATGATCACGGATTAAGCAAACATCGACCGCAAACCCTGGCAAGTATTTTCAACTTCTACAAAAAATATCTATAAAAAACTAATCGGGTAAAAAAACATATCGGCTACGTTTCTCAACGTGGCCGATATTAATAAAATTATAGAGAATCGGGGAGAATTATTATGATTAGATTAACTAATCAATACAAAGTTATAATTATTTTTTTACCCATACAACTATTTTTCTTTTTTTTTGACCTTTATGACACAAATTGCCTTATATTTCTTAAAAAATGTTCTTTATGGTATATAAATCCGTCATGAAAACAGAATTTGTTTAATTCATAATATATAAATATTTTTCGTCATATCAGCCAAAATAGTTGGTAAACAATAATCCCGTTAATTTCGTTAAAAATAGTGATTGGAGGCTGTTAGTTCACGATAACGAAACCGCCGTCCTTTGCCATTGTCACACTGAATGCATCTGGTTTCGAAATGGTCTTGCTCTTATCATAGTCTGGATCTTGACTATCAAGTTTATCGGTGTAAAGACGTATCTTGTCGCCTTTCGAGATAAACGATGATAAGTCAAGGGTTAACTTCAATGGTTCTCCTGTACCGTTTACTCCTGCTATATACCAACTTGAATGATACTTGCGAGCCATAACTATATACTTGCCAGGATAGCCAGCGATGAATCGTGTTGATTCCCATGTCGTAGGCACTTCCCTAAGAAAGTCCATGCTCTCTCTTGGAGCTCCTCCGTCTTCTAACGGCTCTATATTCTCAGGTGCGATGGCAAAATTCTGTATCGGATTCTGGAATAAGATGGTCGTGGCTAATTCCATGCAGTCGGTACTCTTGCGAATGCTACCACTACGGTTGCCTTTACTCAGACGACGATTCATGAAACAACCGCCGAACTCCATACAACCAACCGTGTTCCGAACAAAAGGATGAAGACTTGCATTCTGTGACTCATAATCGCAGAAATGCTGATTGAACACCATGTTCTCACTGGCCAACACTGCTTCACTGCCTACATAGTTGGGATACATTCGCTCCCAACCGCGAGGAAGAGTGCAACCATGGAAGATTACCATCAATCCATGATCATCGGCATCGCTCAATATCTCTTCATACAAACGCATCGTCTCTTGTTTGTCGCCTCCGAAAAAGTCTACTTTGATGCCTTTAACTCCTATTGATTCCATCCAACGCATCCATTCCTTGCGAGATATAGAATTGTCCATCAGATTAGTCGGACCTTGAGTGATGTCATTCCAATATCCACTGGAACTATACCATAGAAAAACACCAACACCCTGACTTCTAGCGTATGACACCAGACGCTCCATCTGTTCCTTGCCTATGTTCTGATCCCAAAAATTATCTATCAATACATATTTGAAACCCATCTCTTTGGCTAAGTTCACATAGCGTACCTGATCGTTATAGTTGATAGAATTGTCCTGCCATACGATCCAACTCCACGTACCTTTGCCATATTCATATTTTTGTTTGCTTTCATAGCGAGGAACCACTACATCGAATGGTATTGTTGTTTCTACTATTGGGGCTAAATTGCTACCTATGGTCAGAGTGCGCCAGGGTGTGATGCCTGGTAGGGAAAAAGCTGGTTCAACGGTACCGTTTCCATTGTTCTCTTCGGACATAGGAAATGCTATACTATATAAACCATCACCTTGGTGATCACTTAAGTGACTACCGCAGTAACGACTGTCAACACCTGTCTCGCTAATCAATATCCATGCCTTAGCGTCTGACAACTTAAATAGACAAGGGAACGTATAGCCGTGACCATATTGTGAAGGACTTGTCATTGGAGAATCAAGTACGTATTCCTCCTCATAACTTGGTTTTGTACGCTTCCAGCCAATCATAGCGTCACTTTGAGGAGTTAGAAAGGTTGTCGTACCTGATGGCAAATTGAAACCGGTCTTTTCTTCTAATATACGAATCGAACCTGTGTCTCTGTGTCGATTTATTTCATAACGAAATGCTATATCATTGTCTGATACTTGAAACACTATAGAAAATTGCTGACCGCGTGAGCATTTTAAGTTTAATTTCAACTTGTTGGCTATGTAATGGTTATACCTGCTTTTTATACGGTCTAGCTCGTAACGCTCATCAATAGTGCTCTTCTCTTCTGAGACATATTCAATACCTGTGCTATAGTCTCCTATGTTGGACACAAAACCAAGTGGAGACGACTCCACTACTTCAATACCGGAATAAATCACACGATAACTTGCTTTACCTCCGTCAATATCGATATCAACTGACAACTTGCCATCGGGACTGCTTATCTTGCTCTGAGAACCATAGCAAAATAATGGAGAAACTAATGAAAGGAATAATAATAGAGTTTTTTTCATATATCACGATTTTATGGTTATATAAATGTATTATCTAAAAAAAGTTACAGATGATACAAGCGAATCTAAAAACCTGAAATCATCTGTAACTTTATGTAATTTAAATATATTAAATGATTTTGTGTAGTTCTGAGAATATAGTAATAAGAAAGTAGTCACAACATGGGCTATTCCTATTCCTAATTAACTTCGTTGAACCTGCTTCGCCATGGAAATGCTTAAGCAAGCTTATCATTTCTCATTTGGCTAAATCGCAGGTTTCCTAATTACTGATTAAAATATTGTCCTATCTAATCACGTATACGATTGCCAAACGATTAGATGTCTTGCCTTCTACGCCACGACCTTCCTTTGAGTCTACTATGACACCACGACTCTCAAGATACTCGGCTACTACGTTGGCACGATTATTCGACAATTCCTGGTTGCGTTCTTCTGAACCTTCTGGAGAGGCCGTACCGATAATTTGAACGTGAGAACCTGCCTTAATGGAATTAAGGTCTATCTTGGCGTCATCTGTCAGATAGTCCTTACCTTGTTCAAATGGAACTACCTTCAAGTTGTCTATGCTTATGGTGCGAGTCTCTGGCTCACGATCTCTATAGACAATCTTTTCTACGTACTCAACCTTAGTTGGACGGTTGTTGCACTCTTCAAGAAGACGATTCAGACGGTCAATCTCTGCACGATCGGGCTCGATAAATTTGAAATTATGACCACCATAAGAGCAACCAAACTTGTAGTTGTAGCCTAATGCCAACTGAAGGAAGGCACCATGCTTGTTCATCTGGATGCCGCTGTAGCCATCACGATTCAGATTCCACAATATGGCTGGCTCTATATAAAACTGATGCTCTAACTCATCACCAAAATTATAGCTTATATCAAAGCCTGTCTTTGCACTCAGAAAATCACTGTCTTCCTTGCCTAACTGGAACCGATGAGATGGAGCAAAATTATGACCCCAGCCCAAACCAATGATGCTGCTTATTTCCCATGGACGTGGAGCGCCATTGTAACCTAAAAACAGATTGCTGAGATTTACTGTACTGTTCAAACCTAAGTTGAAGGAACGAATGAAATTGTGAGAACGGTTCATTGCTAAATCACCACTCATTATTGGCTCGTCTGTGAATATGTCGTACATAGGATCACCAAATTCATCTACGGCCTGAACACCTACTAACTTTTGATCAAAACGATTGCCCTTTTCTACGGCTGAACCTAACCAAGCGGTAGCTTCTAAGTTAACTCCAAATATAGGACTGATGTCCTTGCCTAAACGTATGCTGAAGGTTGTATTGACCGGGAAGAACTTGTTGCCTGCCAAATTCGTGTTTGCACCAATATTGGCGCCTAAATAAACATTGTCGTAAACCTCAGGACTGACTATGCCTGTCTGGGCATTGGCAGATAACATGCCGAATACCAATGAAAGGGATAAAATAATTCTTTTCATGAATTTTAAATTTAATTAATAATGTAATTTATTGAATGAATGATATTAAACGCTGTGTATATTATCGAAATATAATATAAATTTTATCGCAACGAAGTATTATATATACATATTTATTTACAAAGATATATGTTTTTTTTCAAATAACAGTTCTTTTAATCCTTTTTTTTAAACTATTCATGTTTTTTTCGTTAAATAAATATTAAACAGTTTTTTAACTATAAAATTTTTTTGATTTTACATTACTGTAAACAATAATCCTATTTTACGTTTTTATATATAATAGTGTTAATTAATCTTAATTTTACAATCGTAAAATGGGATATTTATATAATAAGTTGTAATTTCGCATAAAATATGCTTATTCATTCAGTCAAGATATAATTTATGAAAGCAAAAATCTTAAAAAACAGGGTTATGCAGATATGCGTAGCCATTATTCTTATGGCATTTTGTGCACCCATGAATGCCGATGCACAGTTCTGGAAAAAATGGTTTAAAAAGAAAAAGAAAAAGGAAAAAATCGAACAGGTTATAGACACTCTGCCTCATGTCGTTTTGCCTGATTCTACCATTCTTTTCGGTAATGAAAATACCGACACTATTAATGGGGAGACGGTATTGATTGATTCAATTGATATAGATACGGTGGCAGTGGCGGCATTTGATATGACTGAACCTGTTAAAGCTGACTCGCTTGCACCATTCGCTGATTTTTCAACAGTAATGGTTAATGATAAAACTATTACAGTCAACGGGGTTAAGTTCGTGATGAAATGTGTACAGGGTGGAACATTCACTATGGGGAAAACTATGGACCAGTTTGGAAAATCTGAAATCGACGAATATCCACCTCATAGAGTTGCTATCAGCACTTACTATATTGCTGAATCTGAGGTAACACAAGCTCTTTGGCAAGCTGTCATGGGAAGAAATCCATCAAACTTCAAGGGAGCGAACTTGCCGGTTGAACAAGTGTCATGGAATGATTGCCAAGCATTTATCACCAAACTTAATCAACTGACAGGACTCTCTTTCAGACTACCTACTGAAGCTGAATGGGAATATGCTGCCAGAGGTGGCAACTTCTCTGCTCAATGGCATCTTGCCGGAGAAGATAATCCTAATATCGTGGCGTGGACTGCATTCAATGCTAAATCAACAAAAACTGTCAAGTCAAAACGTCCTAATGAAATCGGACTTTATGATATGTCGGGAAATGTAGCTGAATGGTGCTACGACTGGTATGGAGAATATAAGCCGGGAACACAAACTAATCCTGTTGGACCGCAAACCGGAGATAATAAAGTAGTCAGAGGTGGACACTGGATTGATGGAGTGAATGCAGCAAGAGTGGCTTATAGATATAGCCTCAAACCTAGTCATTCTAACTACAACACTGGATTACGTCTCGCTCTTAATATCAACGAACAGGATGTACAGCAATATAACAGCACTAATCCAACACAAGGAATGAGACATTATCAGGCTTATAATACTGAATTCCTGCCTGACCAAACTTTTAAAATCAACAACGTGGAATTTAAAATGGTTGGTGTACAAGGTGGATCTTTCTATATGGGAGCTACGATCGAACAAGTTAGACAAGCTGATGTCGATGAACAACCATGTCACAATGTTGCGATTTCCAGTTTCAGAATCGGACAGACTGAGGTAACACAGGGACTTTGGAAAGCTGTTATGGGAAAAAACAATAACCCTTCTAAATTCAAAGACGACGATCAACCTGTGGAATTTGTAACATGGAACGACTGTCAGGAATTTATAAAAAAACTGACCAAAACAATGGGA
>Ga0247611_10001383_pt1 | contig 43315 bp, 57 predicted proteins | sample 177DNAGHGhighgp2_FD_192422 | JGI IMG/M metagenome (GOLD analysis project Ga0247611, IMG submission 192422) | Sheep rumen microbial communities from Palmerston North, Manawatu-Wanganui, New Zealand - 1770 DNA GHGhigh gp2 | ecosystem: Host-associated > Mammals > Digestive system > Stomach > Rumen... | reverse complement strand
TTGGTTGGGTGGGGCCAGGACCGCGGAAAAATTTAGAGGTAGGTATTTAGATGGAGCCGTAATTGATGAAAGGTCCCAAATACCGGATTATATCTTGAACGACATCTTACACTTTTGCTTGCTTGACCGAGAAGGTTGGCTTGCGATTTGCGGTACCGCACGTAGTGATGACGATTACAAGCTATATCAAGGGTACAAAGAAGCCCTTAAACCGGAATCCGGGTTTGATTTAGTGAAGAAGATTGGGTGTAATGAATCGAAGGTACTAACTGAGTGTTATCATCTGGACCCGCAAGAAGAAAAGGAACGGTTTATACGCAAAGCGATGGCGAACGGGTCTACGTATCAGCAGGCGGTACAATCGTGGCAATGTGAAATGGAGTGTGATTTTTCATTTATTGACGAGGGCAAGCCGAACATGAACGCATTATTTTACAACGAGTTACAAACCCTCTTTGCTTCGCAGCCCCCGAGGTTAACCACGGTCCCCGGGACCAAGACGCAGACGGCGGTATTTGATTTAGCTTCTGGTGGTGGGCGTGATTACACGACTGCGGTGTTTTTAACTGAGGACCTGAACGTATCGGCGATACAGTACACGAACACGAAGACGATGAGTGATTGGATATCGAGTTTAAAAGCGGCTGGTGTAACGACGGTGGTATTACCATTTGATGCGAAGATGAAGAACAGGGACACGGGTTTGACTACGATTGACTTCATGAGCAACGCAGGGTTTCGTGTAATTGTATTAAAGCGGACCTTAAGGGTTGAGCAGGAAGAGCATGCGCGTTGGTTATTACAGAATGTAAGTTTTGATTACAACAACTGTTTAAGTGCGTTGCGTGAATTGGGTAAATTCACGGAGTGGACGGCGAAGCATAAGCTAGACCAGGACGTTGTATCGGCGGTGTGTTATGCTGGGCAGTTTGCGAGGAAGAAAGGGATTAAGGAAGCGCGTCGCAAGAGTTTTGCTGACGAGATAAGGACGCGTGATTTGATAAGGAACAATCCGAATTTCCAATCGAACATAATGGTTGGTGTAACAGGTGGAAATTTTTCTTGATTATTTTAAAAAATACATATAATATATGGATATATAAAAACGAAAGAGGAATTTGTGAGCAGTTTATTTTCACCAAAAGCGCCGAAAGCGAACAACAGTGTTATAGGGGACAACTCGTTAAGCAGTGCGCGAGGCAGTTCTTTACTTAGCAGTGGGATTAATCGTTCTGCGGCTAGTTCTCGAATGCCGGTAATGCCGGTTGCACCGATGAGTGCTACTGGTAATATGGCTCTTAAAGGAGCGAACGGGCCATTACCGCCGGTACCACCGATGAATTCGCGTTTAACGAAGAATCCATTAGATGCTGCGTACGAGAAAGAGAGCAATCGTCGTGGTATGTTGTCTACGTTTTTAGGTCGTGCCCCCAAAGAAGCTACGGCTGTATTTCGTAAAAATTCTTTATCAAACATTATAGGTATGTAACATGCAAGAACAGATTAATCCAGAAGCATTAAAGACACCAGACGTAACGCAACCGAATGCTATTGCGTATTATGATTATCGTTTACAGCAGTTAGAGCTGAAGCGCACGAATTATTTAAGCATCTGGAGTGAGCTTGCTATTTTAGCGGACCCGCGTAATGCGTACTTCCGCACGACTCGTCCGAACGGAGATTTATCGCAATTGATACCGAAGACGGACGACACATTTCAGTTGTTGTTGCCAACGCACGCTGCGATTATGCATTCGCTACTTACCCCTATGGCGTATCGTTGGCACAACTTTACGTTCTTCGACCCACAGTTGCAAGAACAGTATGGTTACATATTGGACCAGCAGTCTGAATTTTTGCATAGGAAAAGATATTCTGCTCGGTCTGGATTTACTGGTGCGATTTCCGAAGCGTACATATCTTTAGCTGTTTACGGTCATTGTATATTGGAACTGACGAAGGACCTGCGTACGCGTTCGGTTATTTACAAAGCGTTACCGATAAAAGAATTCTGCATTGACAAAGACTCGGATGGGTTTGTGAATACGTTTTATCGCAAGGTTGAGATGACGTATCGCAATTTACGCACGATGTTTCCTGATTACATTCCTGAAAAGTATCGTGATGCTGACAACCCTCGTTGGTTGGAAGAGAAGATGGAATTATTGTGTGTTGTTGAACCGTCCTTGACAGAGTCTGGGAAGTTTGATAATGTATGGATTGACCGCACGAATCACGTGGTATTAGAAAAGAAGACCACGCCAAAGTCGCGGTTCATTTGTGGTCGTTCAAACGTTTATCCATCTTCGGATGACCCGTATGGATTTTCGCCAGCGATGGAAATTATGCCATCGATGAAGGCGTTGAATTCATTGAGTTACAACATATTGAAGTTGGGTGACGCGGCGGCCAGATTAGATTTCTTGGTGGGGGAAGATGTTATCAACCCGCGTAATTTTGCTGGTATGGGTAACATAATCGAAGGTGGTATTGACGATGACGGTCGTCCGACGGTACAGCGTTTGCAGTATCCGGATTTTCCGACGACGGAATACGTGCAAAAAGATTACCAAGAAAAGATAAAGATTGCTTTATTTGTTAACTTTTTCTTGTCGTTGAATGAAACGCAGTCGCGTTCTGCAACTGACTCGATGTTAAAAGCTAACGAGAAAGCGAACATGGTTGCTCCGACTGGGGACCGTATTGCGAGGGAAGTTCTGATTCCATTGATTGAATTGGAATTGCAATATTACGGTGACATGCATATGTTACCGTCGTTCCCGCCGGAAATCAAAGACCTTGGCATAGCGACAGACTTTGATATCACGTTAGACAATCCGATGTTAAAGGGCCAGCGTATTGATTCTGCGAATGGGATTATGACTATGGCTCAGTATCTTGGTGCGTTGATGAGTTTAGATACGGAAATGAACATTGACCGTTGCAAGCAAGTACTTGCGGAAATATTTAATGTTCCGTATGAAACATTGAACACGCCGGAAGAGAAGCAGGCGGTTGTCACACAGAAGACACAAGAAGCTGAGATAGCGTTGCTTGCGCAGAATGCTGGCGGAATTGGAAGTGGTATTAAAGACATAAGCGATGCGGCGAACTTGGCAAGCGGGGCTACAAAGTAAGGTAGTGTGATGATTGAATTAAGGAGTACGATTTTGCGCGACTGGTTGCGTCAGTGTCCAGTTCGCGAAGCGGAGGCGTGGTTTGATTTAATTGCGCCAAAGAATCCATTGGCTGGGTCTGACTCAGCTAGAAACACGAACTCGATAATGGTACAGATTGGCCGTCGTCGGGTTGTTGAGGACATTCTTGAAGCTGTTAAAGCGGAAAAGGAACAACATGAACCACAGCCGTTCACGCCATTGGCATCTGAATTGGCTGGTAAAATAACAAAATAAAGGATAGAAGATGGCAGAAACAGAAGGGACACAGACAGTTGTACAACCGGGGAATGAAGGTGGTGAAACTGTAACGACTAATTGGTATGACAGTTTAAATTTATCGGACGAATATAAAGGTTTGATACAGACCAAACACTTTAACGATGCCAATGAATTGGTAAAGAGTTATCAAAACATTGAAAAGCTTATGGGGGTTGACAAGAATGAAATTATCAGAATACCAAAAGCGAAAGATGGTGAAGACCCAGACTACTCGGAAGTGTGGAAAGCTTTGGGCCGTCCTGATAAAGCTGAAGATTACGGTTTATCTGATAATGATTTTGCTAAAGCTGCGAGTGAAGAAATGCTCAAGCTTGGATTATCAGTTAAGCAAGCCAAAGCATTGTCTGAATTTGTTGACTCGTATACAGAATCACACAAACAGCAAATGCAAACGGCAAACGAAGAAGAGCTTGAACGCAAAGCAGAAAAAGACCGTGAAGCATTAAAGAAAGATTGGGGTGCAGAATACGATTTAAATTTGGAAGTTGCACGCCAAGCGGTTGCAGACTTCAAAGAAACACTTGGTTTGGACGGCGATGTGCTGGATAAACTTGGTGATACAATTGGGGTTGACAAAGCGGCAAAAATATTCTATTTATTAGGTAAGCAAGCTGCGAATGATGGGTCAAAGAATTTGGCTAATTACGCAAGCAAGTCTGGTGGTGAAACGGCTGAGATTGCTTCGTATAAGGTTAAAGAAATGTACAACGACCCAGAGACCGCAAAGAAAATTATGGCTGGCGATGTGAAGACGATTAATGAATTGAATCGTTTGAACAAGATAATTGCTGAAAGCAAAGGAGTTAAATGATGGCGATTGAAGTAAAAGTTTTTGATATTGGCACACCAATTTGGTTTTTTGATGTTGACGCACAAGAACCAGTTGTGACAAAAGACATTGTATATGGGTCATTTGTAAACATTGAATCTGGTGATTTGTATTATTATACAAGCAACCACAAGGTACCGGCTTATGCTATTTATGAATTCGAGGAAGAAACCAAAGAAGCGTTGGAACGTTTCTTGGAATATCGCAAGTACATTTCTGAATTGCAAAAGAAAGCTGACGATGCACGTGCGACATTGGGTGGCATAAATCTTAAGCAATATATTTCTGACGTTTGTGCTTCGATGAGTCCTTCTTTGAATAAACAAGTTGAATTTGAAACAGAAGGTACAGAAAATGAATAAGAAAACATTTGTTCGTGAAATTTATTTCAACAAGAATGGCTCGTTACGGTTTTCTGAATTTCAATCGAATGTAAAAATATTCGTTGATACTGTGTGGCAACGCAGTAAAGAAGAAAACGCGAAAGGGTTTGAGTTCTTTGCTGATTTGTGGCGCGACAAAGATTTGAAGCACGTTGGTGCATTCGAAAAGAGATTGGCGGCTTCCGCCCCTAAACCTACTAAGGAAGCGGCCAAACAAGACAAGAAATCCAAAACAGAAAAAGTTGAGGAATAATTGTCAAAGGTCTCCGCATTTTATGCGGAGATTTTTCTTGCATACAAAAATAAATTGTGTATAATGCAAATAAAAGAAATGTGAAATTCGCGTTTCTGCAACATAACCCGGCCGAAAACAATTGTGTGAGAAGCAGTTGGAATTAGGACGGACGTTGACATTAAAGACATTGCTGGCGTGGCCCTCAACCACATAACCTGCGTAAATGTTTGAGCGATAAAGTTTAACAAACAATAACAAAGGGAAAACAAAATGGCTATGAGTGCTTTTGAATTGGCGACTTTAGCCCAGCAATACACCGGTTTGATTAAGCCAGTTGTTCAGCAGGGTGATTCCCGTACTGCTCGTTCTACAGAATTTAAAACGGGCTGTGTTGGGTTGGATATTCAGGTCGTTGATTACGTTAATAAAGTTAGTGCCCGTACAATTACGGACCCTATCACTATTCGTTCTACTGTGATTGATACACAGCAAGCGGATACTCGTTGGTTACCGCGTCCGGTAATCATTGAACACACGGATGTGTTCTATATGGAATCGCAATTGTTGCGCTTGGTTGATATCAAGTCTTCGTATCGTGATGCCACAATTAAAGAATTCAACCGTCAGAAGGATATATTCTTCTTGAAGGCGGCTGTTGGTTCTGCAATAACCAGCATCAACAATGTTTCTGGTGGAACTCCAGCGAACATCGTTTCTCCATATAGCACGGTTGCTTTGCCTGCAGCGAACCAAATCACTGCTACTGCAACTGATACAGTGTCTTCGTTGTTGAAGGATGTCCGTACATTGTTCGAAAACTTGGACGTTGATTTGTCGTCGGAAAAACCTGTCGTTTACATGCCGGCTGCGTTTGGCCGTCTGTTGAATGACGATACCCAGTATATCACCTGGAACACTTCTGGTATGCAGCCATTGGCAACTGGTGAATACAAAGACTTCTTGGGCTTCACGTTTGTTCTGTTGTCCAACGATGTATTTACTGGTGCAAGCCTGGCAGACACAATCGTAATTGTGTGTGGCAAACCAGTTATGACCGGTATCTGGGAAGATATCAACACGACAATTGGTATCCGTCATGATTTGGACGATGCGTATCAAGTTAACACCAAGATGATGTTGGCTTCTACTCGTCTGGATGAATGGCGTGTTGCCACGGTTGATTTCACCGCGATTAAATAATTAATGGAGTTCTGCGATGTCGAACACACTGACACTGACTGATATTGCTAATATGGCAATTGATTGGTGCGGAGGTGCACTGAGTATTCAGAGCATCGACGATGCGCAAAATCCACTTGCAGTTATTTGCAAGCGGAACATGCCACAGTGTGTTCGTGCAGAACTCGATAAGTATGAATGGGTTTTTGCACGCAAGTTTACAAAAGCAGTTAAGGTTGATTTAAATACTCACCCTGACGCAGAAATAAAGGGTTATATTGCGTATCATTTGCCTCAAGATTTTTCGCGGTTGTCGATGTATTTCTTTGACGATTTCTATGTTTATCGCACTAATCAATATCAATGGGGACACAATTATTTCTTGACATCTGATTATTTGTATACACGTCGTGAACTAGACACGATTCCGTATGCAAGCAATAAGGTGCCAATTTCCAAATGGCATTCGTTGTTTTGTGATATTGTTGCAATTGCGTTAGCCGAAAGAATCGCCGGAAAAGTACAAGGTCTGGATGCAGATGTTAAGTTTCTGAACAGTTTGTACAAGGACAAAAAAAGAGATGCACGTAAGTTGGATTTGATTCAAATGGAAGCAAACCCGACTGGACGTAGTGATTCTCAACAGGCGAGGTTATCTTACATTGGCGGTCTCATATAAAGCAAATTTAACAACAGGATTTAATGGCGGGGAGCTGTCACCAGCCCTTGCTGGTCGTGTTGATATTGATGATTACAAGTTTGGAGCTAGGTTAATTGAAAACTTTATTCCAGAAACACAGGGTGGATTAAAAAAGTTTTATGGCACCGATTTTGTTTCTAAAGTCACAATTCCAAATGATTATTGTATTGTTCCATTTCATGGTGGTGACACGACATTGTTTTTGTATCTTCACGATGGTGTAGTTGATGTTGTCGCTGGTGGAGTGTTGTATAACACCGATATAACAATTCAATGTTCTGGTTTAGATAAATTGCGTTGGTGTCAATTAAATGATGAAATATATTTTGTTCATCCAGACACAAAGCCATTTATTATAAATTATCTTGGTTATAATTCGGACACAGAGAAATTTGAATTTGTTGGTGGCGAATTAGAATTTAAAGATGTTCCATATTTTCCACTTGGTTGGAAAGGAAACTATCGTGGAACAATAACAACAACACCGTATAATGCAGCGTCGACAGCAGCGTCTGGCACAATACGAGTGTCTTCTACTGCAGGTTCCGAAACTAGATTGCAGCTGCCGGATATAGTTCGTGGTGTTTCTGGCAGTGTTAATTTGTTTGGAACACACAAGGGGTCATCTGACAATTCTGGGTTTGGCACAACAACAGTACAACTTGTAAGGATAAGAAACAATGTTGAATCCGTTGTGTTTAGTAATACAACCGGTACGACAAAGACAATAGCTTATTAATCATTGAGGGAAAAATGGCACCGTCAATTCACAATCCACCAACAGTTAATTACTTATATTATAAGTCGTTGAGCCAGGATGACGTTCTTAATATTTTAAAAACAGAATTTCCGTCAGCAAGAATTTCTGGTGGAAATCTTGTGTTTGATGAAATACCTTCTGGTCATCAGGCTGGTGATGAATATGCAATAAGAATTATTCAGGGCGACACAGACAATGCTGGAAGAGAAGCACTTGTGCGTGTTGGCAATGTGTATTATGAATTGCATAATCATTATGATGGTTTTACACAAACTGGAGAATTTTCAGAACCAGATATATATAATGATGAGTACACTGACACAAACCTTGAGGGACGTAAGATTAAGTTTTTGTTACAACCCGGTGTAAATGTTCAGGTTTGGTCAGAAGGCATTGTTGTTGCGATTGATACAATTGTTTATTCTGATAATAAATATTATCGTGCGGATTCTGCTGGCACAACAGGAAACGTACAACCAAATCATACATCTGGTACAGTGTCTGACGGTGGTGTTGATTGGACATATTTACACGCAGGAAGTGCGACAGCAACGATTGTTTCTGTTGAGGATGAGCATAATTTAATTGCTAATGTCGATGGTGAAACATTGCCTATTTTGCAATCAGGTCAGGCTTCATATACTTGGAAATATTATCAATGGTCTATGTGGGGATATAAACAGCGTTATCCAAACCAGGTGTTCTTTTATAAAGGACGGCTTGGGTATTTTGTTCAGACTGTTGGATATGGTTGTTGGTTAAATTTATCTAAGTCAGATGCGTTTAATGATTTTGGAACAGAAACATTTGGTGAAAATTTAGACACAGATGCAATTATTTCTGTTGTTACAGGTCATCCTGATAATAACATTAATTGGGTTTTGTCTGGCGAGCGGTTGTATTGTGGTTCTTATTCTGGCGAATACAATGTATCAGGAGAAAAGAATGGTCCAATAACGCCGATAAATGCAAACATACAAACAATATCAACGATTGGTGGTGCGCCTGTTTCTGCGTTAAAGTTCCGTGAGTTGAATTTATTTGTTGCGGCACACAGCAATGAAATTTATTCGATTAGTTATGATTACACAACGGATGATTATGTTCCAACTGATATTGGTATTATGAGTTCACATTTGCTGAGCGAAAAGATTACACGTTGGGATGCATTGAATAACGAAGATAGAAATATATATTTCCATACGCGTGAAAACAATGTTAATTTAATTAATTATGTTAAGGACACGAAGGCACTTGGTTATTATCGTTTAAATCTTAATGGTGAAATATTAGATTTGGCATCGAGTAATACTGGTGAAAAATCAGTAATGTGTTTCTTGGTTAAACGTGGTGACGTGTATACAATAGAGTTGTCGTCAAATGACAATCCAAGATATATGATTAATTGTCACGAGTATATACTTGAAGACCCAACAGAAACTGCAACAGCAATGGATTTGATTGGTAAAACTGTTTGGGTTAAAAATGTTGAAACTGGAGAATTTTACCAAACAGATGTTGATGCTCTTGGTGTTTTAAACGCTAAGCGTCCTTGGACACATTTTATTATTGGTCTTCCAATGGTGTGTACGTTTAACGGAAACCCAATGGCTGGTGAAAAACTTGAAGGCTTGCAACAGAAATCGATGGCATTTACAGTGCGTTTGCGTGATAGTGGTGCGTTTATGTATGGTACAAGCCACGACTTCGATAAATATTATAAGTATAATTATTGGGACAGTTTAGATGCGCAACAGTATGGCGTTTCACATAAGTTGATTACAGGCGATATAGAATTGCCAACGCCAAGCGGCTATATGCAATCTGGTAATATTGTAAGTACAAAATACCCAAACAACACTGGTGTTGCATTGAATTTGAAGTGTGAAACACCAGAACCGTTTAATTTATTAATGATAAGCAACGTATATGTATAGTATTGAAGTGGCAACTTTGGACGATTATAAAGAAATAGCGGCATTTGCTACAGAATCTGGCAAGCCAGATTATCAAATGTTGAAGGGTTCGATATTGTCAAAGCTTATTATTGACGGTGAAATCATTGCTTTGGCTGGGTTTAAGGATATGTTTCTTCCAGATGACGACGGAAACATAAAAGAGTGGCGTGTTTTAGCGTGTATGTTTCGTCGTGATGTTAAGAAGCACACAAAAACAGTGGTTAAGGCTGGTCGTGAGTACCTTAAAACAATATCAGGAAAGCCGATATTGGCGCTTGCTGTGTCTGACAATAAGGTGTTCACAAGATTTATTGAATTTATGAAGTTTAAAGACACAAAAGAACTTGTAAAATCTGAAGAGTCTGATATAATGTATCGTATGTATGTGAGGTTGTAAAGAAATGGCAGAGCCCGTAACAACTTTTGCAGTTATTAGTGGAGCGATGGGTGCAGTGAGCAGCATCGTTTCTGGCATTAATGAATCGAACAAGAACAAAGTTGCAGAAATGGAAGCGTTATATAACGCGAAACAGTTTCGCAACGACGAAACGCTTGCTCGTTGGGAACGAGCGATGGCTATTGACCAGCAATTATCCAAGGGAAGAAAAGATATTGCTACAGGTTATGGCACAATGGTTGCTAGGGGCAATTATGGTTCGTCTGCTCAGTCGCAAGTGTTCGGTTCTACATTGAATTTAATGAAGGATATTTCTGCAATACAGTATAAATATGATAACGAAGTTGTTCAGGCAGAAAATCAGGCACGTGTTCAAGAATATAACGCAAAACAATATCGCAAGAATCGTGGCAACGCATTATTGGGTAGTTTCCTTAACGTTGGAAGCAATGTTGGTGGCACATATTTGTGGGGCTGGGATAAAGGACTTTGGTAAAGGTGGCAACTAATGGCAGAATTACATCCTAATCAAATACCATTTCAGGCAGGTCGTACAGCAAAAGCAAATTTTGTTGCACCGGAAGACTATTTGTCTCGTCCGTTGGCACAACTTGGCGAATTGTCTGAGCAAACAGCAAATACAATTGCTGCATATAAAGACAATCAGTTAATAAAACAGCTTGAAGATATAGACTTAGAAACACAAAATGCTATTAAGAACGAAAAATCATTAGATGCAAATTATGATTACATAGCAAATGACGCTGTTTCAAAGTGGAGGTCGGCTCTTAATAGTGCAGATGAATCAACGCGTGAAAGATTTTTAAGGAACAACCCATATGCTGCCGAAGAATTTGAAATTGCTGTTCGGGCGAAAGTGTTAGAAAAACAGCAAAAACAAATATATAATCGTTCTAAATTAGATATTGCACAGTGGTCGTCGCAAATAGTCAATGCACCAAAGGACCAGCAAGCTGCAATGCTTGAGTCAAAAAGAATAGCAATACAAAACCTTGGGCTTCCAATTGAACAAACGGATGATTTGTTGTTTTCGTTGCAATCTGAAGTTGACAATTATCAAATCGCATATGCTATTGCAAACAATGACTTTGAAATGGCAAAAGATTTGCTAAGGAATGGGTTGCCAACTGTTGGTGCGAGCGGAAAAGCTTCTTATTGTAAACAGTTGCAGGATGCAATTGAAAAAGAATCAAGTCGTAAAGCTGCGGAAGAGAAGGCGTTGTGGGAAGCTAAGGAAAACGGAAAAGATGTAAATTCTCAATACGTTCTTGAATTGCATGATTCTTATTTGCAGAATGATAATTTAGAAGCGGCAAGGCAAGTTCGCGAAGCATATTTTCATGGATTAGATATACCAAGATTTGACAAAAATGGTCATCTTATTGAAATAATTCATAGTTCTGATGTTGCTCCGACAGCAAGACAAAAATTATTTGGAACAATGTTGACTGCAGCTAATCAGGCTCCGTCGCGTAATCAATATCGTACAGATTATTTAACTGATTTTAACAGGCTTAAAAGTGGTTTGATGTCTCCGGATGGGTCTTTGAACTTAGATTCTGATGAATATATAACGCCAGAACAGTATGACTTGGCGTTGAAATTAAAAAAAGACAACACCGGTTGGGACATGTTAAGCGACGCAGAACGAGTGTTTGTTGATAATGTGTTGCGAGGATATGGAACATCAGGAAGTACTTCTTATTTAGACCTTAATGAGAATGCACAATTAATGGCACATTCTTTTGGTGCTGATTATAATAAAGTTAATCCTGTAACTAATTTTAAATCGTTATTAAGTATGTACAATAATCCGGCAAATCAAATTGTTTCTGCTTTGTATGATGATTCTACATTGACTGGACGAGAAGTCGATACAATAAATTATATTACAGGAAAATATAAAAAAGAAAAGTTTCGTGGCGACTGGGAATTAAAACGCGGGACTCGTTCTGACGCACTTGTTACATTGTTTGGTATTATAGCGACACAAAACAATCCATATGGAATGAAAGATGTTGGGCTTAACAATGTGACTCGTGAGAATTTTGAAGAAAATTTAATTAGATATTTAACACAAATGAAAAACGGTGGATTTTATGACGCGCCTGCTGATTATGAAGATTTGGTTTCTGATTATAAAAATCTTTATAAAATGACAACCGGGTTTCAGTATGTTGAGCCAGAATCGGTTTCTGGTTCCGTGACACCAAGATTACAAAAGTATGCTGTGTTAACAATGCAAGCAGAACAAAAGAAAGATTCATATGACGAACATTCTTATAGCGGTAAGCTTCCGCGCGATGAAAGCAGAAACACGGCATTTGGTATAACATCTGTAACAGAAGATGGTAGTTTATATAAAATAAATAGACAGGCTCAACTTGACCGAAGCAGACAAAGGGCATATAATTTAGAAAAAGATGTTGTGTTAGAATCTGAAGGCGTAAAAATACCAGATGATTATTTTGAACGCCGTGAAAAAGAGCGCGAAAACTGGGCAAAAACATTCGGTAAAGATGTGCTTGGGTTTTCTGGTCTTGTATTAAACGATTCTGAAAAAAACAAATAGGTGTCGAAATGAATGAAGAAACACTTTTAGAACAAACAGATAATGTATTGTCTGGGTCACCGGCGACGGTTGCTTCTGGAACTAAAGCATTTATATCTAAAAAAAGAGAATCAATTGAGAGCGAAGACAATGCGCCGAGTCAATTAACACCTAAAGAAAACAAGGACGATGGTTCTTTTGTTAATACAACAAAGGGTGCAGGTGGTACAACACAACATATAAATACGGGCTTCCCAGATTCTGCGCAACTTGTTCCTTCTGGTGGTGACGCATATATTGGTGGTTCTGTTTCACCAAATAGTTCGGTTCGTGCATCTATTAGACCATTGACCCAGTATGCAGCCGACCCATTTTGGCTTGAATCTACAGATAGGTTCGCACCTGTTGGTCCCTGGACTGCAGAATTATCAATATTGAACAAGCCAGTTAAATTGGACACAACTGACCCAGCGAAAGCGGCGTGGCAAATTGCAACACAGTATCAGGGCATACCAGATGATGACTTCTTTGGTTATGAATATTTACCACCGAAAGATTTAAAAGAATCTTGGTGGTCATCATTTATGGGCGATATGGCAAAAGGAGTTGCTCACGTAATTGCGGATTCGCCGTCGTCTTTGTATGGGATGTTGCCTACAGAAGGCGGGATAGAAGAGTCTAAAAAAACAGCAAAACAAGTCGCAGAAGAAAATCGTTCTGGCAATGCTGGTTGGGGTAAAGCAATAGATTGGCTTGTAAAGCGTGCACAAGCTTATGTTGATTTTTCAGAAAACTTAGAACCACTTAATAGAAGTCGTGGTGCTGAAATAGCCGGGGTTGCCGGAAGTAGTTTTGCTAGTTATGCCCCAGTTATTTTGACAGCTGGTTTGGGCAAGGCTGGTGTTATTGCTGGTCGTGTAATGGCTTCTATATTGGCTGCAAGCGACACATTGTCAACAAGAGATTCTGTTTTAAAGCTTGGCGGTACAGCAGAAGAAGCACAAAAGGCAAGCTGGAAACACCTTGGTTTTATTGGTGCTACAGAAGCTGCGTCTGGTATTGTTGGTAAAGCTGTAAATGGGGCACTTGTTCGTGCAGCGATTAATCGTGGTGCTAGTCGTGCACTTACACAAACCATAGGTGCTTTTGGTGGTGCAGCAATTGGTGGTACTTTGGATGCTGGAGTAGAAGCAATTCAAGATATTTATGGCAATATAGCTGCCGGTCGTTCTGGGTATGAAGCTTTGTTTGGTTGGTCTAGAGAAGACTGGAATACATTTTATGGAACATTATTGCTTGCTGCATTGAGGATACCTGCTGGTGGTGAAGCTCGTGCGGCTGGTCGTGAGTTTGATAAAGTTGCAGATGTTGATAATGGTTATTTGGAACTTGCTGCTAATTTAAAGAAAAATCTTATTGACAGTGCGGAAAAGAACGGTGTCGTTGTTTCAGAAGAGACAAAAAAACGTTTAGATAATTTAATTCTTGAGATTTACCGTAATCCAGAAGCGATTATTGATGAAGACATGCGCAGTGTTGCACAAGGATTTTATGACAAGATTAGCGGTTTAGACCCAGATGTTGTAGAAAAGGCTAGAACACTTATTGACGCGGGTCGTGGCGATGAGATATCAGAACAAGCAATGGCTGAGTTTGATGAACGTGTGCGTTCGCAACCTTGGTTTAATGGTCTTATGCCGAATCAACAAGCTGCTGTTTTGGGTGAAATGCGTGGCATGGCATATGTTGGTGCATTCTTTTTTGGTCAAGACCCTAAAACGATTAAAATACCAGACTTAGTGTCTAGAAGCGACTTAGGCGTTGAGGTTGGCGGTTTTGCACCATTGAATAATCTTGTTGTCATTAACCCACAAACGTTTGGTATTGGATATGGTGAATCACCATATAATCGTTTTATTCCACGTGGCAAGAAAACAGATGAATATTCTGGGAATGTTAAAGACCCATTAAATGTTTTATTGCATGAGTTTTCGCATGCAAATGATTGGAACATGAAACAACAAACAGTCAATGATATTGTTGAATTTATTAAGTGGTATACTGCTGCAATAGAAGAAGTATTTGGCAAGAATCGTGCCGGTGCAGTTGCAGAAGCAATGTACAACAACGCAAATGACCCGCTTATTAATAATGATATGTTTCGTGTTTGGGATAGACACAATGGTGCATATACAGATGTTGGTAATGTAACAGAAAACAGAGCACAAGCAGTCGGGAAATTGCTTGGTAAAGCAAAAGATTACATTGGTTTAACTGGAAAACCAGGACAATATATTCAAGCGGCTCACGCAATAATGAAGGGGTACGATGAGGTAAATCCAATTGCGGGTGGTATTTCTGAATATTTGCAAGCGCTTAAGGATTATGTGAAAGCAAATTCTGCTGTTATAAAAAGAATACAAGACAGTGTTCCTGCAGAAAAAATGCGTTCGGCTATACGTTCTTATATGGGCGGGAATGATACAATTGATTGGTATGGGATAACACCAGAAACACTTGAAGAATTTGCAAAATCTGCAAATGCTCCGCTTGATTCAGATGCTCTTGATTATGTAACAAGGGCACTTGGTGAAATTGAATTGAGTGATTTTGTTGATAAGGCTGTACAAGAATGGGATGAAGCGTTTGGTATAAGACCTCGTACAGAAACAGAACAAATTGTTGATGAGCGTAAAAACGAAATCGATGGTGGTCTTAATCCAGAAGAAACATATCCGCTTGAAGATTGGTCTGATGACGATGAAGATGTTTCTAATACATTGGACTCTGGCATTCTTGAAATAAGAGACATGATTGAAAGCAGAAGGGGTAAAAGAAAAAGCGAATTCCAGAAAAAACTTGAAAAAAAGTTTAATGGCAAAACGCTTGCTGAATCAATGGATGATTTTGAAAAACATTTAAAAGAGCATAAGTTTGTAAAGACAGGAACATTTGTTGATTTTATGCGCGGCATACCATCATATTTGTCGGCTCTTGGTGGTGAAGCATTAGTCAAGGATTTTGACTTGGTTTCTCGTCAAGATAAGTACGTTAATGAAGTACAAAAAATGACTGATAAGTTGATGGTCAAACTCAAGTCATTATTTGGTGGCAGTGCTTGGAAGTATGAAAATTATGTGCGTGCAACTTCAGTTCCGATGTATGAGATTCAGTACACCAATCCAGTTACTAAAAAAAAGGAAACGCGTGTATTTAGTAAGCGTGAGTTGATGTCTGGTATTTTGTATGACGAACAGCCTGATTCACACGAAAGAATCAAGATGACTGTTTCTATTGATGAAATAAAAAAACATCTTGATGATTTTGACATAGAGTTTGCACATGTGTTGCGCGATTATTTGTACACTGATTTTAGAAAAATACCAGTTGGTGTTCGTGGAAGTGAAAAAGTTCCGGTTAATTATTGGCCGATAATGGATTCTTACGAACAAGAAAAGGGGCAGACAAGAATTATAAATGACATTGGTCGTAAAAATGTGAACGACCCTGTTGGTCTTGTTGATGTTTTAGATGTTATTGGGGCTTATATGAGTCGTGTTGCTGGAAGCAAATCTGGATATTTTGCAGCTATTCGTAGATTAAATTCTGTTTTGAATTATAATGCTAAGTCTGAACGCGTTAAACATATGACCCGTGCTGATGATAAAGAAAACGAACGTCTTGATAAACAGTCTGTTAGAATCACACAAGAGGTTCGCAAGCGTATTGGCAATGACCTTGAACGCCTGAATGCTCGTATAGATGATATTATATCTCATAAAAACGAAAAGGCTTTGCGTGAATCATTCGCGTCAAAAATTTCGAGGAATATGATTGGAACATTATTGTATGGAAACATCAAACAGTTTGCAATTAATGCTCCACAGTTTTTGTCGTTCGCTGGATATAAATATAATTCTTTGCCTGGGTATATGGTTGGTGTTGTTCGTGCATTATTGAATCCTGCTCGGTCAATTCAATTGGCAAATGAAAACGAAACAATTTCTGGACGTAGAAAACAATATAGATATTCAGAATATATGGAAAAAAATATGTCTGTAAATGCGGACAATATTATGACATATGTTTCTAATTGGGCAACAAAACATCATTTGACTCCAATTGAAGCGCTTTCTGATTTAGTTATACATCTTGGAAATGTGTTAAAAAAGTTTCTTGCCTCGCCAACAATAATAGGTGATTATCTTGGTAACGTTATTGGATATGCAGCAAGTTATGATGCGGCGGTTAAGGCTCTTGGTTCTGAAGAGGCCGCAAGAAAAGATTTGTCTGACTTCATTAACACAAGACAATCGACAAGCAATCAGGCTGTGAAAGGTCTGATGGTAAGAAGAGCAAACCGCCAAGGTATGTATGGAAGTTTGTTCTCATTTACAGGTGAACAAACTCAAAAGTGGGGGACCATCGGGCAAGACATCAATCGTATATTAAGCGGCGACATGCCAATTACTGAAGGCGTAAGAGATATTACTGCTCAAACGTTGACGATGGTTTCATATGTCGCAATACAGTCAGGGTTTTGGCTTGGTGTATTGTCGTCTGTGTTTGGTGTTAAGTTTAATGATGATGATTGGGAAAGAATTTATGACAACATTGTTCGAGAATCTGTGGGGCAACTTGCAGGTGTGTTTGGTCCATTATCAAACATTGTACAATCAACACTTGATGAGATGTTCTTTGGGTACAACAGAAATGGGTTAAGCATTCCAATGTTGTCTGAAATAGAAAAACAAACAAGGAATATAAAACGTGGTGAATATGATGATATTTTATATTCAATGATGTCAGCACTTGGAATAGTTGTTGGTTTGCCTCGTGCAATGTCTTCTGCTGAGGGGGTTGAAAAATATTTGACTAAATCTGGCAAGGAAAAGAAAGCAGGGTTGTGGCAAGCCGAAGGAAGAAGTGAAGCAGAAGCAAACCGCAGGGCTGGAGTTAAAACAAAAAGAAAGAAATAAGTTGATAATAAAAAACAAAATGGTATCATTAAATCATATTAGGAGCAGCAAATGATAAATACCGATAATTACAAATCAACATACACAACAGTTGCAGACCAAACAACATGGTATCCTGTAACATTTCAGTATGATTCACCAGACAATACGCCTGAATTGTTAGTAACAGTTAATGGCGATGTCCAAAATTATGGTGATGATTATATTGTTGGTGTTGGTGGAATTCAATTGACATATGAACCAGATGCCGGGCTGGAACTGGTTATACGCCGTAATGTTCCGCTTACTCAAGAAATAGATTTTCAAATCGGTATTATCGACCCAGAACAAATAGAACATGGGTTTGACCGCTCTGTTATGCGTGACCAAGAAATAGCAGACTATGCTGTAGAAACAAACGGCCGTGTTGAAGAAATAGAAAACACAATTAGTTCATATGGTGATGTTGTAACACACAATGTATCTGAATTTGCCACAGCTGCTCAAGGTGCAAAAGCTGATACAGCCGTTCAGCCTGGAGATAATGTAAGCGTATTGGTTAACGATGCCAATTATGTTGTTGCATCTGATTTGGCTACGGTTGCAACAAGTGGTTCTTATAATGATTTGTCTGACAAACCAAAATACGCTGCGTCTATTAGTTTGACAATCGACCCGTCAACATTTGTGGTTACGGCACAATTAAAAGACCAAGACAACAATAATTTAGGCACAGCACAAACGATTGATTTGCCATTAGAATCTGTAGTTGTTAGCGGGGCGTATGACGCGGCAACTAAAGAAGTTGTGTTAACATTGGAAGGCGGTTCAACAATTCGTTTTAGTGTTGCTGATTTGGTAAGTGGGTTGCAAACGGAAATTACATCATCAAATAAATTAGATGCCGACTTGGTGGACGACAGCAATTCTGCACATAAGTTTGTAAGCACGTCAGAAAAAACAACTTGGAACGGCAAGCAAGACACAATATCAGATTTAGCAACAATTCGCAGCGGGGCGGCAGCAGGTGCGACAGCGGTTCAGCCAGGTGATTTAGCAACAGTGGCTACTTCTGGAGATTATGACGATTTGTTGAACAAGCCAGATGCATTAGAAAACAAAGCAACAGGAAACGATTCTTTGACCATTTGTGGGACGGCGACAACGAATATTCGTTCCGTAAATATTGGGTTTGGTTCAGTTGCTTCAGGTATGGAATCTATTTCATTGGGTTGGATGTCCGATGCTAGTGCACGTGGTGCCGTAGCGGTTGGTGGCGGGGCTAAATCTTATAGCACCGATTCAATTAGTATAGGTAACTATGCTTCAACTAATGCTTTGAACGCGATTCAATTAAACGCATCTGGTGTACTTGTAGTTAACAATGACCCAAATACAGTTAAGGTCGCGAATACAAACGGCAACTTTGAGATTATGTCCGCAGATGGAACTATACCGGAAGACCGTCTGGCCGACACAACCAATGCGCAGCAGGGAGATGTCTTGACCTTGGATGCAAATGGCGATGCTGTATGGCAAGCGGGTGGTGGTTCTAGTTATACCGCAGGAACGGGTATTGACATTACAAACGATGTTATATCGGTTACCGCCCCTGTGTTGGTAAATACGGCAACCTCTTCGTCAAGTATGATGATTGTGAAGGGGACCGTTTCAGAAGGAATTAGTAGCCAAAGGTGTGTTTTAGTTGGTGCAGGAACAATGAAGGGCGCATATTATTCAACCGCTGTTGGAGATGGTGCATGGGCATCTGGAACACAAAGTATAGCCCTCGGAACGAATGCTAGGGCTACGGCAAGCAGTGCAATTCAAGTTGGTTCAACAGGTCTAGGAACGACTAACTCGGATGCCAATACGTTTAAGGTGGCAAACGCCAACGGTAACTTTGAAATTATGAGTGCTGATGGAACTGTTCCAACAGCCCGTTTGACAAAGGTAAATATCACAGTGACATTGGCGGTTGCGGATTGGTCGTCAAATACACAGACCATTACAGTTTCGGGTATCAAAGCGGATAGCGTTGTATTCGTAAGCCCTGCACCAGCATCGGCAAGCGATTACGCATCGGCGGGTATCTTATGCACGGCACAGGCAGCGAACAGCCTTACTTTCAGTTGCACAACGACCCCGAGCAACGCAATAACCGTAAATGTAGTTTGTATGTGAAGGAGTGAAATATGATTATAAATACAGTTATTAAAGGTTCTGGTGGCGGTTCTGCTGTTATTGATACACTAAACGTAACACCAAGCACATCAGCACAGACAATCACAGCCAGCGGTGGTGTTGACGGTTATTCCCCAGTAAATGTTGCTGCTGTAACTTCTAGCATAGATGCAAATATAACAGCAGGGAACATCAAGAAAGATGTTACAATATTGGGTGTTACTGGTTCGTATGAAGGTGGTGGTTCTGGCGGCAAATATCAATTTTTACAACGTGTCAAAGACGACACGAATACAGAAATTGGAACGGTTGTTGGTTTTCGCAAAGATTCAAGCAATAATGAATATGCCGTTGTATGTTTGGATGCTCGTTTTAGAAGCGACCAATGGTTTCTTTTGTTGTCTAGTGGCGTTGATGTAGAAGGACTAGATAATTATTCATATGCTGAGATATTTAACGCACCAGAAACAGCAACTAAAAACTGTGATTTGATTATAGCCACTGCGACAGCACAAAGTCTTACGTGTGACGCTGTAACAGAGTGTAGAAGTCATTCATTTACAATTAACAACACAACGTATTATGGCCAACTTCCGTCAATGTCAGAACTCGTAATGATTATGTCGTGTGTTGACCAAGTGAATTCGGTTGACCCAGACAAAGATAATCCAACTTATGAGTATTATTTATTAGCAGCAACTGGGCAGTACTGGTCTTCAACACAAAACTCTCCAGCAAACGCTTGGCGAATAAGAAGCAGTGCAACAAGCCCTGTTCAAGCATATACCAAGTCGTCTGCAAATTCGGCTATTACACCGATATTAGAATTACCGAACGCATAATTAAAGGAGTAAACTATGGCAAAACAAACTAAAATGAGCAAAACCGAAATCATAGACAAATGCGAACAGTGTGTCAAACTTACGGCACCGTTTGTTGCTGCGTTTATGGCAATTTGGGGTTTTGATATTGCGGCATACACAGCAGCGGTCGGCTTGGTGCTGATTGATATTTTGGAACTTGCAAAACTTTTTGTAAAATAATTCATTTGTCATTGGGCAGATGTAATACCTTGGCGTAAGCATGAAATAGTTGTTTACGCCATTGGTCATTTTTTGCTTGCATTATAAAAATTACATGTTAATGTGTGTTTCACAAAAGGGGTAAATAGTATGGTGAAAAAATCAAATAGTCCTAAGTTAGTAATTGAAGGTGTGCTTACTGCACTTCGTTACTTTCTTATCTTTATAATTTTAAACAATGCAGTTTGGATTGCTTCGTGTTGGAACAATAAACATTCAGGCGGAACCCAAATAAAAATGGTTCAAGATGGAACTGGGAACACAAGTTATACACAAAGTATAACAACACCAGAAACCAAATAAGAATCATATAAAGGGGAAGGCCATGGAAATTGTTACACATAAAATTATTTATTTCTTCTTTACGCACATATTCTTACGGCGTATTGGGAAAAAGTACCCAGAGTTTTTTGAAACTTGGGTTGGTGATTATGTCGAGAAGCCGAGAGACCGCAGAATTCTTATTATGCGTTACACAGGTAAGCACAAAATGACATTTACAGCGATTGCCGCAGAGCTTGGCGTTGATGAAAGCAACCTGTTTAAATACCATAAGCGGGCTGTGGAGTGCTTAATTTCTGCAGAATAATTACCTTTATTTAGACTCTAAAAAACATATGTTTTTTATCTTATAACTCTTGTGTGAAAACACAGGAGTTTTTTATGAATCCATATCTTAATTATAATCCATACACTCAGCCATATATGGCACAACAAACAATTCAACAAGTGCCACATCCGATTGAACCGAAAGTTGTCACGTATACTGTTGACTCGGCTGAACAGTTGTCGGGCATAACACCAATGCCAAACACCGTCTACCTCGGCATTTCTCGCGACGGTGGCAAAATCTTCCAGCGTCGTATGAACAACGACGGGTTAATGGAAATCAAAACGTTTGAACGTGTTGATGAGCAGACCAAGAAGACTGATATGCAGGAAATTCTTGGTCGTTTAGAAGCAATCGAAAAGAAATTAGGAGCGACAAATGAATCCACAAATGTTGCTTAATATGTTTATGAAAGGGCAATTCCAAAATCATCCACTGATGCAAACCGTCAATCAAATGATGGCTGGCAAGACTCCGGAACAGCAACGCCAGACGGTGTTGAATGTTGCAAAGTCTCGTGGGTTTGACTTGAATCAACTCCCCCAAGAACTTCTGCGTTCTGCCGGGTTGATATAAAACAAAGGATAAAACTATGGCAGAAGTAACACCAATGACACCGGCTGATATGAATGCGGTGTTAAGTGGTCGTGGCTACGGCTACGGCGACGGCTTTGGTTTCGGCGGTGGTTCTGGTTTGTTCGCAATCTTGCTTATCGTCTTATTAATGGGCGGTGGTGCTTGGGGAATGAACCGTGGACAGTTCGGGACTGAAGCAATTCAAAACCAAATGCAACAGGGCTTTGACAACCAAAACACAATGGCGAATCAAAGAGAAATCTTGGCTGCAGTCAACCAAAACTTCCATGATAACTTAAACGTTATCCAGGACAAGTATGGCGAATTGACTCGCGACATCTACGGGGTTTCTGGACAGGTCGCACAGGTGTTGGCTAACCAGAACGCATGTTGCTGCGACACCAAGATGTTGATACAAGAAACATCTGCACAAAACCGTTACGACGCATTGAAGAACACAAATGACATCAATGCTGTAACCATCGGTCAGACGCAGAAAATCTTGGATGCAATCTCTACAAACAAGATTGAAGCATTACAAGGTCGTGTCAACCAGTTGGAATTGAATAACGCTGTCGCAGGCGTTGTCCGTTATCCAACTTCGTATGCCTACAATGCGGGTCCATCGCCATTCTGTGGTGGCTGTGGTTGTGGCTGTGGCTTCTAACTCAATTGGGTGGGGTTTCCCACCCAAACTTAGGAGGTATAAAATGGCTTGTAACTGTAATCCAGACTTTCACAAAGGAACATCATTAAGTACTACTGGTGTGTTAACTGTAACAAATGCAGATAACATTGCTAACTTAAGTCCGTTCTTTTTGGTTTTGTGTGTGAATCCAAACAGTGTTATAACTGGTGTACCTGTAAATTACACGATGGTTATTAATGGTGCTACGGCTAACTTGGTAAACCGGTTCGGGTTGCCAATTAGCACAGACCGTTTAACAACTAGACACGTGTATCACGGAAGATATATTGTTCCAGAAACTGGTACGCCATACGTTATATTGTTAGACACGCCTTGTAACATTGCTTATGCATTATCAAGTGCAAGTGTTGCTGTTCAATCAGAAACTAATGGAGATTAATTATGACACACGACGAAAAGATGGCAATGCGTGACCATATGCATAAGATGGGCATGGTATTGCTAGACAAGGTACAACGTATGGTTGACTCTGGTGAGTTGACTACACAGCAAATGATGTTTGCTGCTGACATTCTTAAAGATGTTGCAGATTCAGAAAAGAGTTTAGCAAAAGCACATTGGTGCGAAAGCGACTCTGGTACTGGGAAAACATATTAAAACCATTGATTTCTACGTCTATTTATTATATAATTTTATATGTAATAGGCGTAGGAATCAGATGTACAAAATAACTTGGACATTACCAAAGATTGTTTATGGCACTAGTGGTGCAATTGCATCATTCACTTGTGGCATTCATTCTGCTATGTTAGGGCTAATGGTGTGTATTACTGTTGATACAATCACAGGGTTAATTGCTGCCCCATATCGTAACCAACGAAGAAACTCGACGGCGTTGCGAAAGGTTGTTCCAAAGCTAATAACATATCTTGGTGCGGGTCTTCTTGCTCACACGTGTGAGATGTTGGTGTTTCCAACTTGGGCTAGTGGAAGTGTTGAATTAGGACGTTTGGTATTTAGTTTCTTTGCTGGTATTGAAGTTATGTCTTGTTTTGAAAACCTTAAAGACATTACAGGAAATCATGCGTTTGATATATTGACATTGAATTTCCAAAAACAATTAGAAGAAAAAACTGGGCTTGTTGGGGTTGGGAAACGTGTCAGAAAATAAAAGATATTGGAAAGATTTGTACCGCGAGCAGATAAATATGAAAGTCTGCTATTGTTATTTATGTGGAAAACTAATAAAGAAACAAGATGATTTTAGTTTGGACCACGAAATTCCTTTGAGCCGTCACGGACAAAACAATTCAAGCAATTGGAAACCTGCACACAAAACTTGCAACAATGAAAAAGGCTCACTAACATATGAAGAGTGGTTGTTGTATCAAGCATTGATAAAAAAGAAAAACGGAATTACAAAATGAAATTCACATTGGTCGAGGTTTTAAAAGCAAATAGCCATACTGTTAAAAGCACACCGGAAGATGTTAAGGCTAATCTTAAAGATTTAATTGCTAGAGTTAACGCAATACAGTTTCGCCCACCGATGTATTGTTCAAGTGGATATCGTTCGCCAAAACAAAATGCGGCTATTGGCGGGGCAAAACGCAGTGCTCACATGCTTGGCAAAGCCATGGACATACGCGACCCGGAAGGACAGCTGAAACAATTCTTAGTTAAGCATGAAGATTTGTTAGAAGAATTGGGCCTTCGGATGGAAAGCCCATTAGATACCGGCGGATTAAATGGTGGCTGGTGTCACCTTGATACAATTCCTGTAAAATATAAGCGTATATTTAGAGCTTAATATTTTGGTATGATTATATGCGGTAATACGTTATCATCTTCCTTTGTTTCTTGCGGTATAATTTTCCGTGGTGGTCTTACGCATTCTGCTATTGCACGGTTGTTTATATTCCATTGTTCGATTGAACCTTCGCGTGAACGGGAACAACAATTGTAAACTCCGTGGTGTTTGCACTTTGGACAATACGTATACCAACACCCATCGATGTTAATCACACGTGGTTGTATATCACAGTTCTTGCAATTTGTAATTTCTATCGTTTCCATCTAACAATTCCTTTATGTCTTCTTTTGTTCTTACGATTAAATACTTTGCACCAAATATGGGCGCTAGTTGTTGAAAGCACTGTTGCTCTTTTGATTGCCTACCCTTATCTGTTTTCAATTCAAGCCAATAAGATGTTCCATCTTTGCCCGCTATAAGGTCTGGTGCCCCCTTTGTTCTGCCCATCTTCTGGCTTCGTATTGCGTCAGCCATTCCTTCGTTGCGTTCATTTCTTATTGCGAACACAGGGACTCCGTGTTCACGTAATAAAGCAACAAGTTCTTTTTGCAGGTCGGCTTCTTTGTGTTTCATTATTGTACCCGTATTAAATAATATAAATTTTTGTCTTCCTTATTAACACGTTTGTGTTTGTACTTTCTATCCGGGAATGCAAACCGTTCAACTATTGATATTGTTTTTCTATGTATTTCCCGTTCGTCTAATATCTTATCTTCGTTGATGTCCATATCAAGGATTTCACAAAGTTCTTTATTGTTCTTTGCCCATCGTTCATTGCGTTGGCGTTGTGTTAATGCTCTTGTCATTTATTGCCCCCTAATTTTTTTACTTTAATCCAAGTTGTTTCCCCAATGATTGGTTTGTCTGTATTTATTTTAGAGTTGTAATAACAAGTTTTATCACAAGTTCCGCGATTCAAACGACCAACCATTTGTTCTAATAAGTCCGGGTTTCCAACGTTCGTCAATATAATTATACTTGACAGGTTTGGTAAGTCAAGTCCTATTTTTCCACAACCAACAGTTGCGATATATTTGACTGTGCCGTTTAAGAAATCTTCAATCAGTTGTATTCGTTCTTTTTTTGGTGTTGTGCCAAACAACAGCCTAACCTTATTGTGTGTTTGTGCGTTCAATAATTTTGCGTGTGTTATACTGTCGCAATATATCAGTGCGTTTGGCACACTACGCAATAGAGCAAACAAACCAATAAGGTGTTCATTGACGAGGTCATGGTACATTGATAGATTTAATATGTGCGAGTCATTTATCCTTGGTATATTTCTTACTTGTTTCATTTTTATATCACGACCATACCCCATTGAACGAAGTGTTTCTCTATCTATTTCAATTACTGGTGGTCCGAATATGTCTTCTGCAATTGAACAACAAGTTGTTGCTGACCACATCCAACCGGCAGAATATATTATCTGTTGTTTATAATATCTAGGTGTTGCTGTTAGACCAATCAATTTACAATTGTTCCACTTGCCACGTATTGCATTCCACATCTTTCCTATATAACCGTATTGAACTTCATCAGCAAATACAGCATCTGGTTCTTGTAGTTTGTCCAAGTTCCTTGACAGTGTTTGTGGTGTTGTAAAGATGTAGTCTGCGTTCCAATCACCTTTGTGTACACCATCAATCATTGTGCAGTTCAATCCAGAGTCCACCAACTTGCGGTAGTTTTGTAATACAAGTTCTTGGGCTGGCTGGACAATTACCGCTCTTTTGAAATCTTTTGCCGTCTCAGCGATAATTAAACTCTTTCCGCTACCGACACACGTAGCCACCAACGCACACCGTTCCTGTGCCAATTTTTTACGCACAGCGTTGACCGCGTCTTTTTGATATTGCCTTAACTCCATAGCATCCAACCTTTCTTTTTTATAAAGCCAATCAACAACCCTATGAATATAACAAGCAATGTATAAAATCTTATATTTGCCTTGGTCGTTTTGATTTGTTCTTCTTGCAATGATGTATAGCACACGCTAACCTCAGCAATAGTTTGCATTCTAAGTGCTTCTATTTGTGAAACTATTCCACTTGTCTTACACTCTGCTGGCAACGAATGTTCTAGTGCGTCTATCTGTGCTGATATTGCTTCGTGTTGTTCATCTATTGGTGTTGTTTTTGAACACGCGGCTAGTGCAATCAACGGTATAATTATTGCTCGTTTCATTTTCAATCCTTTATCTTTTGTGCTAACTCTTCAAGCTCGCCGGTCATCACAACAATTGGCAAACTCTTTATGTTTAATTGTCGTGCAAATGAAAGCAACGATTCCATTGGAAGTTCTACAACTTCTGCATCTGGACACAGTGCAGACAAGCTTTTACATTTTGAACAACCCGGTTGTGATAATATTATTTTTCTCATTTTGTTTTCCCTTTTTGTTGTTTGATTAATTCAGTTTTAAGTTCCACCAGTGAAACATAGTCGTCACAGCGAATGACTGACTTGCCCATCTGAAACACCCAAGATTTTCCATCGTGCGTTATGTCTGTTGTTGACATCGTTTAGTTCCTTTTGTTTTGGTGGTGGGGTATGTGTATCTGTTGTTTCCTATCAAACAACCAAAGTCATAGGGCTGTCAATCTTCCACCAAGCCCACAGGTTCGATAGCGGTATCACACATAACCGTCAATTTTTACCCCACCATAATTTAATCCTTTTGTTCTGCTTGTTCGTCAGTTTTATATAATTCGTTATATGCTTTTGCTACGTTGTCGCACAAGAACCCAACCAGATATGCTAGTGCTTCGTCTTGCGTTGGGAAATATACTACATCTCGTTCCGCTAGTATGCGATTAGCAATATGCACGCACTCGTGGGGAATTGTTCGCCAAGGGTTTTTGTCTTTTGATAGCCATATATGCAGTTGTCCATCTTTATCACGCCAATAACCAGCATCGGCAAACTCTTGCAATTCCATACCGTCTGGCATATCGTCTTTGTGGTTTTGAATAATAATATAATCGTCATAAATTGGCACATTACAGCCAAACGCTTTTACCTTGTCTGTCATTTTACATCCTTTCGTTTCATTGTTGATTCTTGTTTATATATTACATCTATATAAAACATTGTATTCTTATGGTCTTTATAAAATTGCAATCTAGATTCATCGTAATCTTGTATTAGTGCAAATGGTATTCCCTTGTTACCAAACAATACCAGCAAAATATATTTATCTGCTGTGTGTTTATAAGTGGAACATACATCAAGACCACGATAGTAATGCAATTGTTCGTCTGTCATTTCTTCTTTGGTTATTGTTTTAACGCCAAGCAATATTGCCCGCCGTTGTTCGTGCATACATTCGTAATCATATTCGGGTGTGATATAGTTTACCATTAGAACATATACTCCTGTGCTAATTCATTGTTCCAATATTCTTTTGCTTTGTTATAAAACTCTGGATTCTTTTCAAGACAGATATATTTACGATGGCATTGGTGTGCGGCAACGGCTGTTGTGCAAGAACCGGCACAACCATCAAACACAATTCCATCTGGTGGGCAACACAATTCTATTAGTTCTTTTAACAATGGAACTGGCTTGGCTGTTGGGTGTATGTCCAGTGGCATTGTGTTGTGTCTAAACACAGGGTGAACATGTTTGCCAGCAAAGTAAGCACCGGTTTGTCTGCAACCAACCGCCTGTTCTATTGTGTTAACAAAGAACAAGTGTGCGTTCATCGGGCTGGTCGTTGGCTTTTCCCAAATCATCAGCCTAATCATTTTAGCATCGTGCTTTTCCATTTCAGTTATGATGCCAGATGTTTGCTTGCGTCCACAGAATATAACAACATTGCCGCGGCATATACGCATGCACTCTGCGGTGTATCTAATGTAATCAAAGTCAGAACCGTCTGCGTCTTTGTCTGCTTCGTCACGATTCAATGTGCGGTATCCGCCTTCGTTGAACCCAGAGCATTCGCCGTATGGTATGTCAGTAAGCACGAAGTCCACGCACTTGTCTGGCATCTGTGCCATATAATCAAAGCAATCTGTATTAACAATAACGTTTGTTTCAATCATTCTTGTCTCTCTTAAATCCAATTGATGGTTTCTTTTCGTCTTTTGTTATTAAACTATTCCAGAAAATAACTTATTATATTGTTGTTTTTGTCTGTTTCTTTCTTTTCGTCTGTTAAATCCTTTTGGGCAAAGTATTTTCCGACACAGTGTCTAGAACAGAAACACATATTTCTAAATGGCAAGTTTCTTTTTTCTTTGGTAAAGTTTTTACCACAGTTTGGGCATCTCAAAAGAACCATTGCTTTTGGTTTTTTGTGTAACTTGCCGTGGGCTTCTACCGACATAAGTTCTAGATTCTCTGGTGAATTATTGAACTTGTTGTGGTCTTTGTGATGCACTATGAACCCATCTGGTACTGGTTGCCCGTGTTCCTTTTCCCAAACCAAATGATGTTCATAGCAATACCGCCCACGATACCGCTTGCCACGATACCATTCTGGTGCTACCACTAAAATATAATCTCCGTTCTTCATTTTTATCGCTGTTCTGCCACTGAACTACAGACCAATTGTTGGTGCGAGATGCCACGGGTGGGAATCCGTGACCACTAGTGCAGTAGTGGTGTCATCTTTGGCCCTATTCCACATCTCGCATTGATTGCCAGTTGTGGTCACGGGAACTGGCACCCGTTCGTACGATGCGCTGACCAAACTTGGTTGCTGGGGCCCGGATTCGAACCGGGCACGTGACTTGCATATAGCAGAGGACGGGCTCCCTTTGCCCTACCCAGCGTCAATCTTTGGCGGTACATTTTTGCCCTTTGCACCAACAGCTTTTACATCTTGTTGAATTTCTTTCTTCAGTTTTTCAACAAGCAGTTCATCTAAAAGCTCTGGTCGTTCTTGTAACTTCTGGCGTAACCAAGCACGGAGATATGAATCCCCGCCTTGGTCTTTGATGTATTCATCGAATGCTTCCGATATCGTCATCACGCCATTCCTTAGAATTCAGGAAGTTCGTCTGCATCTACTGCAGGTTCTTCCGCTTTAACTTCCGCACCCAAGTATTGTAAGTATGGGTTTGGTTCTTCGAACGACAGCATTAAGTATTCGCCCTTATCGTTATTGTGCAGTGATACAATGAATGATTCCTTGACCACTGGTTTTGATGGGTGAGTTTGTAATGCTAATATTCCGCCGTCTTTTGTGAATCGCAGTGCACCAATCTTTCTGTATTCCTTGCATTCCTTACCTGCTTTGTTCAAATAAGTTTTGCCGGTTTCAGTTTGAATGTCTGCAACTCGTGAGCCGTCATCTTCTTTGTGGACATTACGAATCAGATAACGTCCTTCATCCCACGTAAGGTTTCCCCACATGGAACCGTCTTCCCCCTTGTTGATGAATCCAATTTTGCTTGCTTTATTTTCTTCCATAGTTTTTCCTTTTTGTTTTTAGTTAAATAAAGAAATCGTCTTGTGCTAGTTTTTTATTTGGTTTGTCTAACACATTAGGTTTCTTTTTTTCGTTAGCAATCTTTGCATCTGCAACTATACCACTGGCTTCGTTGCCGTCATCGTCTTCGTCCTGTTCAATAACATTGAACACGGTCTTCAACAAATAACGTTTAGCATACGAGATTGCTTTTCCCATGTCCTGCGGTGTTGAGATGTTCCCAAGCGGAAACAGTGAACCCAGCACATCTTCACCGCTTTCTAAATCTATAACTTCTATTCCAATATAGGATGTAGTCGTATAGAAATAGTAAGACAGTTTAGCTTCGGACAGTGGCTCTTTGAGTACATCAACCACTACATCTAATGGTGCGTACTTCGATTTATAAAATGGGTTCTTTGCGTTCTTTGTCGCAGTGATTCCCATTGCTGTTATCTTTGCGAGTCGTTGTCTTGCTTGACGGTTGCCAGCCTCAAACAATTCTCTTTCTGTATCATTCATCGTTCGTCCTTTATAAATCTAACAGTGTTATCTCTTTTGTTTGTGGTGATAAATCAATGACCTTTATTGCTGTGCAATCACCTGCATTGATTATCATCAAATCCCCGTTTGCTGTTAAGTCTGCAAATCTTTTTGGGAAATAGTCTTTTCTTATTTTTTCTATGTTGTCATTGGACACATAATGCCATAGAGTAAATCCGTTTGCATATGCAATCACTGACATGTTTTTATTATCAAATGCCATCATTTTTCCTTTTTGTTATTCTTACCGATGCAGCCACCGGTGTTTCTTTTACGTATTGTTCATACAGCCCAGCCTTCTTTAATGCAAGCGTATCAATTGTCTTGCGAACACTAGGTTTGCTATAAACAAATTTCAAATCATTGCACACAAATGTTGTTGCGTCTTTTTGTTCAAACCTTTCAGCCAACAAATCCTTTAACATCTTTTCTAGTTGTTCAACTTCATCAACAAATGGTTGCAACATCTTAAGACGTTCCGTGAGTCTCATGATTTCAATTGATTCATCGTCTTCAAGTTCAAGGTCGCCTTCTTCTAATTGTACCATCTTGTCCCAAGACAATGGTGGGTACTTTGTTATTCCGTCTGGTGATATGACTAACAGTTGTGCATTGTCTGTGTCATATCCCATTGATTCAAGAGCCAACAAATACAGCGACAATTGACATTGTTCGTACAATCTTTTTCTTGTGTTTCCACTTTTGAAATCAACGACATAATAAACCGTTGTGCCTTTCATACAGATGATGTCGGCTGTTCCTGCGTACCCATGTTCTGTGTTGTACACGATTGTTTCAACCTTCATATCTTTATGTGGTTCAAGGTATTCACATATTTCTTTTGATTGGTCATACTTTAATTGGTCTTTGGTAATGTTTCCGGAATAATATTCTGCTAATTCTTCATGAACCAATGTTCCGCGTGCCGCATATTCTGGGTGTTCATCCAACCAAGCAGTATTTAGTTTTGAAAACTGTCCTGCCAATTCCGTTACGGATGGGACACGCAAGCCGTCAAGATTATATTCGTGTTTTTCTGCATCGTAATTTATTTTATCGGTCATCATTCAATCCTTGTTCGTTTGTGTTTAATGTTGGTGGCGGGTTTCAAAGAGAGAGAGAACGCTTGAAAGGAAGGAAAGTCCAGAAACCCGCCATATTTATTACAGTTATACTATAATAATTTGCGTTGTCAAGCAAATTATTTAATTATTTTTTACAATATATTTAGCCCCCTTTAATTTAACCGAGCCATCGACATACACGGCACGATAGTTGTTAACATCTTTCTGTTCCAATAGTTCTATGTCATTGATTGAAACAGGAATTGCCGCTATAGATTTCCACTCATCAATACAATCCATTAACTTATGTCCATTGTATCCACGAATCATAATACCATCCGTGTTAACCTGTATTATTTCGTAATATCTTTCCAGTTTTTCACGTAGTATTGATATAAGTATCTGCCCAAGCATACACATTGTTAGACCCCGTTCTTTATCAAGGCTAGATGATTGTGGCATTCTAAGTTTTCCAGTTGGAACATTTAATGCTGCCTTCAATCGTTCGTCTTTATCGCCAGCCATTCGTCTATCTAACAATTCTTTATACTTGCCTTCGTCAATCCAATCTGGTAACAAATGCCAGTTCAATAATATGTGCGGGTAGAAACTCTTTGCATCTATATCGACAACGTTTCTATATACACCAGCACCACAGCACCAGTGTATTCCACCAACCCCATACTTGTGTGACAGAATGTCTTTTCTTGTTTGTTCGTTTTCCACGAATCGAAGCATCTCTCTTATCAATCCATCAAACGTCATTTCTTTTCCTTTATTTCTATCTTGTCTGGTATGCCTGTTGGCTTGTTGTTGTCTTCGCTTAAGTCTGCTATCATCATATCAACAGCTTTTTCTGCTGGAAACATACCACGAAGAACATCGTTTCGTTCATCGATAACAACAAATTCTGTGAATGTATTTATCACAGCCTTGTTGTGTTCAATGACTTCTGGTGTGTATTCATCACGCAACAATATAAAAAACGAAGAAGTTATATTCATATCAATACTCCAAATCGTCTGGCACATCTGCATACTCATCTGGCTGTGCTTGATAATTATCACGAACTAACTTTATTCCACGAGATTCTTCATTGAATACCTTTGGATAAAGTATAGCAACTTGCACTTGCAATGCGTTTCCAACCCTCATTCGTTTAGAACTTTGTTCAATCATCCCTGTTTTCTGTGCGACTGTTCTTATGTTTTTCCAGAACAACTGACCGCTCATTGGGTTTTGGTATGGGTGCTTATCAAGTTTCCACTTGGTATATAATTCCCATGTTGTTACGTACATCTTTTGTTCCTTGTACAAGATGTCGTAATACTTCTTTTCGTTTTTGTTTATATTCACAAACACATCGTGCAGGAACTCGTTGATTTCTGCAGTAAATATGTTTTCTGTGTCAATGTATTCAGCCTGTTGTTCAGATATTTTCATCCAATCTTCTTCGGTTAATTTATAAATGCCACTGCGTTCATAATAATACTTAGCCTCGGCAAGCATTTGGTCGAAGTGTTCTTGTGGCAAATTAAGAATCAAACATTTGCGTGCTGGCAATCTTGATTCAAATATAATTTGTCTGCGTTCATCTGTATCTGTTGCTGACCGAACAAAGTTAGATGTCCTGCACAATATAAATCCACGAGGATGGTATTCAACGTTCTGGAACTTGCGTGCAAATACATCCTCACTAAGCGTGACGAATGATTTCAATTTATCATCTGACCACACCGTAAGACCCTTGCCTTGTGTCAACAAGCATTCATCATCAAGTGCAATGACTGCGTTCTTGGAATATATATTTGTGCACACGTCATCTTCACGTTGACTTGGTATGATTGTTGTGAAATACTTATCGCCCAACAATCTGCGGAACAATAATGTTTTTCCTGTTCCTTTATTACCACACAAGTCAAAGAAGAATGGACAATAACATTTGTCTGGTTCTTTTAACTTGCCAACGATTGCTGTCATCAACAACATAAAGAATTGTGATGGTGCGTCGCAATCGAAATAGTCTTTCATGAAATACTTTATTCTGTCCTTACCATCCCAAGCCGGTATTGCATTATACACTTCAACACGAGAATTGTATGTGCAATGCTGTGATATAAAATCAAAGATTGACCGCAAATCTACATCGGACACTGGCTTTAATTTGGTTTCACCATCTTTATTTCTACACCAATATCTTGCTCTGTCCTTAAAATAGATGCGGAAGTAATTCCACATTTCCAATTGCGACAGCATATCTTTGTGTGCCAATCTTAATGTTGTGTGATATAACCCAGTACAAATGTCATACTGAATTATGTTTGACCGTGCTATGTAGTCCATAACATTTACTGATAAATCCAACAAATCTTTTCCCACGATGTTTCCCTCTATCTCTTCTTCTTCAATCCGTTCTTCATCTTCCTGTATATATCGGTCGATGCTTTTAATTGAGTTCATTATTTCTTTCAATGGAAAGTCAGCAATCTTTGCAATTACATTTGCATATCGTTCAAGTTCTGTTGCACCACGAAAGCGACCCCATCTTGCCAACCACCTAAAGATTGTATCATTTCGTTCGCCCTGTCGCAAGTTTGTTAAGTCAATCGCATCCTTAACATCCTTACTATATGGTATTAACAATCTCAATTCTTGTGGTGTAATAAACACAGAGTAGTCTTGCATTGCTTCGTTGAATGATTGTATATCATTACAGCCATTAACGTATTCACGCATCGGGAAATTATCTGGCAAGATTGCATGTCCAGATGCACGTTTAATGTCTATTGGATATCCAAAGATTGTAATGAATCCTACACCTGCTTTTATTTTTACTGGTGAACGGAACAAGAAATGATATCCGCCAGCCTTTGGTGTTTTGAATGCAATTATATCAGGATACTTGTTGATAATATATTCTGCAACAAACTTGCCGCCTTCATCTTGAGCGTCAAGGTCTAGCAAATACATATTATCTTCAAGCACGAACCCGACAGTTCCACCATTGTTAACTATATCATATGCTTGTTCGTATGTGTAAGTGTCCCTTCCCCTGCTTTTATCTTTGACGTTGACCTTTACATATCGCACAGCATTCTCCTTTCTGTTTTGCGTTTTTAATTATAACTTGTTTATGATATTATAATAAAAAACACGATTGTCAAGCGGTGCAAATAAATAAATAAATTGCCCGAATAATAAGGGCTTTTTATAGCAAGGGGGGGGGTGCTTTAATAAAAATACTAGTGTAATATAATAAAATAATTGTTTTATCGGGGGGCTTTTTACACCCCCCGAACCGACAGCGGAAGGACTATAATGCTAAATCATCTATCACTGTGTCTTGCTCGGCATTCTTTGTGTCGCAAACAAACTTTGTATATGTTGCAACAAGTTTAACCTTAAACACTTCAATGACACCATCGTGTTCTCTTGTAATGAACATGTCTTTGTTTGATTCAGCCTTTGGTTTGTCATCTGGTTCAAGATTATCAACAGCCAAACCTTTCTTGTCCACAGCATTCAATGACTTTTGTGTCCGCTTAAATTCTGTGTTTGTTGATAATACATTTTTGGTTATAAACCTTTTATCTGCCCATGTAAAATCAATACCTGTCTTTGTTTCATTCGGGCTAAGTTGCACCCACTTAGATGGAATGCCAGCCTTCCACAAATTCTGTTTTATATTATGCGACAACCTTGTAAGTGTGTCGGCAGATGCATAAAAGTGTTTGTTTTGTATGCAAACCATAGCAATATACTTTCCATTGTTAGGGTTTCTATACCAATCTGCAAACATTGTTTACTCCTTATTTAGTAATAATTATATTATGTTGGCTGGGGGTTATGACCCCAGCCTATTAATTACCATTCGCAATCTTCAACTGCGTTTGGATTTGCTTCCAACTCTGCAATGTATTCCAGTGCGTCGTTGAAATCTTTTGCTTCATCTTTCTTCAGGCTCTTGATAAAGTTTTCCATATCTTTATCATCCAATGCTTTGGCACGACGTTCTTTCATTGCCGCACGCAAATCACGAATCTTGGAACGAGCAAGTTTCTCGATAGAATGTTTCTTGACATCAACAGACGAGATAACATATGACATTGTGTCAATGTTGCCAAGTCCTTTGCGTGATTCACTGTATGCCCACGCAGGTATGATATCAACAACCTCAACGCAAACTAAATGACCCTTATACCAAGCCGTAAAGATGTCTTCTTTTGCAACATCTCCTTTACACTTATACGAAACTATGTCGTCTGAAATGTAACGACCTGGGCGGTCAATTATTTTACAGGCTAATACTTTCTCTACATTTTTCATATCTAACATCGATGTTTTCCTTTGTTTTACTTAGGTTAATGAGCATACCATCATCGGGTATGTGACGCTCAACTCACATACGACACACATTTCTGTGTGTTTCGGTTATATCAACCCTTTCGCATCAAGTTCATCTACATGCCATGCAAAGTATTCTTCAATTGGACAACCAACATTCTTTGCATACGTTGTTTCAACGTGAATATATGACAACAATCCAAGAACATTATCTGCCGTCAATGCTTTCTTGTGTCGTTGTAACAATTTGCATGCGTGTAATAATACAAACACAGCCTGCATCTCACATTCGTAATACTCCTTGTCAACATACGAAAACGAATCACCAACTTTGAGAACATCTCTTTTCTGTTCTTCAATGTATTTCGTTGTGTATGCTTCAATACGACCAAGTTTCTTGTTCGGTATTACACCATCTTTAAGTTTAGACCAATCAATATCAAGTATTGATTCATCTATACACCAACCACCACACTTGCCAATGTATAAGCAGTGTTCATAATAATATGGTCGTGCAATATACAAACTTACATTCCTTAACCATCTTTTCTTGTCGCTATCAAATGTTGCATACGGTAAATCAAACTGCTTTGTAAAGCATGTAACCAATGGTCTTGCGTATGCATTAAGTCCACCATATATTAATGGCAATAACTTTTGTTTGATGATTGGTTCTTGTTTGTATTTTAGGTCAGAGTAATAAACATCTAGTTTATCCATCTGTGTATATTTACCAATCGGTTGCATTTTATAATCACTAAATGCCACCCAATCACCATTAGATGCCTTGCATACAATCTTTGGATTCCAAAATGGTTGCACACTTTTTGTGTTTGAACTAGCACCATCCGAAATACAGTATGGCAACTTTTCATTAAACACTTCATTCATGTATTCTTCTGTTGGCTCTCGCTTTATCACATACTTATTGTCTTTTACAAATGTAATAGCAAACTTTTTCGCCAACAGGATTTTTTTGAATGCCAATTCGTTTGGTTTCGTTCCTGTTTGTGAATAGACTATCATTTTTGCCACCATCCTTTTTTATAGTTATCAAATCTTTCTTTACATGGATACATTATTGCACATATTGCATAGTGTGCTTTATTAAATGGCACACACTCTGCATCCACACGACATAAAGACAGCACATCAAGATGAATCTCTGGTGCTTTCGTGTATGATTTTACACAACCGAATCCGTTTTCTTTTACCGAATCAAATGCACCAATATATAATTGGTCTTCTGTATAAATCGGCATCTTGTATAAGATATATCCAGTTTTCGGATGTATCATTACAAACTCACGTGCTTTATATTCTGGTGCATTGAAAACAATTCCGTTGAAATTCTTTTCTATGTTTTTTCCGCTAGTTATATAAATCATTCCAATATAATCTTGCAATACAAACGATGGCAGATATTTAAATGATTCACTCGTTGGCGAATAAGATGATTTAATTGTGTATCCACAACCAAGCATCTTTTCAGGGTCGTTTGTGAACCAAATGGTTTCAACTTCACCAGTTTTTTCATTCGTAAACTTGCCAATCTTTTTTGTGAATATGTTTTCTGGCTGTTGTTTATAACAACAAAAGTCTTGAAAATCATTTCTGCAAAATGCCTTGTTAAATTTCTCAATCAAATCACTCATCTTCATTCCTTTTCGTTTATTTTTTGTTATCAAATTCTTTAACTACATCCCAATCTATTTTGTTTTGCTTTTTAGATGAAAGAAACTTAAACAATGCTCGCTTGGTTTCCTTCAATTCATTTAAATCTGTGTATTCACTTTCTTTGTGTCCATTGTAATACCCGATTGACAGATTTATTGTTGGTATGTATTTAATAAGTCTATCGGCATCACACATTACACCCTTTGCAAAATGCCATTCTGGATTTACTGCCTTCCATTGACACGCAAGTATAGATGAATAATCTTTAAATGACCCTGCGTATATGATTTCTTGATTGTTTGCTCGGTCAAGAACCAAACAATTATCAAACATTTTTAACAATGCCTGATTCTCTTCAACATCCAACCAATTATCAATTGAATGTGGTGCACCTTCTTCGTGAGCAACAAATAACATTGACGGTAACACACCAGAATGCTTGGCTGCTTGTAAGCATAACCAAATGCCATTCTTGTCGTCTGCACCACACGATGTCAAATCATTATCTTCGTCAATACCAAACACAATTCCATCAAAATGGATTATCCTTGCAACAGGCTTTCCTGTTTTTACCATATCCATATGCGAACACAATAAGTTCTTACACACAGAATCTGGATGACAACAGAATAAATTGCCCGCATCATCGACGTTGAAAATGTATCCAAGCGGTTCGAGAAAATCTATAATGATATCTCGCATCGCAGGAATCTGTTTTTCATCGTGCGTTGGCTGCATATAAAGTTTCGCCAATGTTTTCATTTTATATTACCTTTACTAAAATATCTTCTTCATCTGAATACAATTTAGATGCGTTAAACGTTGCGTCATATTTATCATGGATTGTTTTTCCACGATAAAAATTATCATATTCTTCTCGCTGTATATCAATTTGAGATGAATTTAATTGCCAACCAATTTCTGTGCCGTTTGGCAACCATCTACGCAATGCATCCCTTAATTCATATCCACTTTTACCATATGGTCTTCCAACTGTGTAATGCTCTGCATCACCAGAACGAAACAACCATGCACGACCCATCATCTTTGGATGTTCGTATTCTTTGCCCTGATATATGTATTTACCTGTTTCTTGATAAATATATGTTATAAAAAACCCTTCTGTTTCATTAAAAGTTTTTAACCTTCCGTATGTGCCATTTTCCAACTTAAAACAAGATGTAAATGACTGGTCTGTTGAACAAAACATAAAATCAACAAGATTTTTACTTATTACAAGCCTATCTCTCATTCCTGTTGAGAATGTGATTTTCAAATCTTTGTCTGAGCAGATGCCATTTATATAAAATGCACCTTTAGTTTCTGGCGAAGGTATATGGTCTGGATGTAATTCCATTACTCGCTTTTTTGATTTGATGACCTGTCTTGAAAACTCAATTTCACTTACAGAATGGTCTAAACCGTAATCGCATAATTCTTTGTGAATTACATTGCCGGTTTCTGGATTATACCATCTTACACCGCCATCACCTGCGTCAACACCATTGTATTTTAGTGCCATTTTATTCCCCTTTTATTCTTTTCATATATTCATACAAATCTTGTTCTTTCTGTTGTGCTATCTTAATATCATCATCCCAACCGTTTTCGGTTGCTTGCTCTTTTGTGAAATCTTTTTCATTATTAACAAGCGGAAATGATTTATCTTCACCACGATACCATCTATAACCGTCCTTGATAAATGTTTCTAAATAAGCCAACTTTTTTTGTCTTGAATGCCCATCATTGTATCCGTCATGACCATAAATTGGTTTTATGTCGTCATATCCGTTATCTAACATTTTTATGGTGCACCCATGAAAAACATTGTCATAGTTATAAAATGGTTTTATTCCCTGTGAATTATACTGGAAAAATCCAGCATTTTCTGGCTCATACCACTTAAACTTTATATTATTAAACTGATTCATTTTCTTAATTGAATCTTGTTTAATTGTAAATGCTACACCCAAATTTGGATTTACAGAATTTAATGCAATTAAACATCTCATTCCTAATTCCCATTTTGAGTTACCAGAATTTAAGCAAAAACATGTTGAGCAGTTATTAACATCTTTTGCGAACATAATATCCGCAGGATTAATGCTAAAAACTAATAACCTGTCTTTATTGCTTGGAACTTGCATATAACACCTACCCCATTTATCAATTGGAAATGGCGGTTTACATTTTTTTGGATTATCAAACAATTTTCTTTCTTCCGATGTAACTCCGATTGTATGATGAGCCAAACAATTCCAAACTCGCATTAATGTTTTGTTGTCTTCATTTGAAATCAAATGAAATTTATCAACAATGGCGGGTCCGCCCATCAAGGTTTTTATATCTGTTGGTTCATTAAATGGTCCATTAACAAATAATTTAACACCATTTACATTTCCAATAAGATTGGTGATATTACCACTTAAATTGCTAACATCTCCAATAAGGTCTGGATGTATCTTGCCTTCCAAATGTGAAATATCGCCCCAAATATAAGTTGCATCTCCAGTTAATTCCGCAAAATACATTCCCATTCTGTATGTTCCCCATACATTTTTATCTCCAACTAATGATATTTTTTTCAATTCGGCAATTGTTTTTTTACCATAAACACTTTTGCCAAATCTTGTTACATCTTTTACGTATCTGCGTTTTACGTCTATCATATAATTATCGTGTTTATCTCTTACGTTATAACAGCAATACATTCTTGGTTTGTTGTGAAAACGCCAAAAATGTTCAATAAATGGTTTTATTGAATTATACTTAAAATCACAAAACAGTTCCCAATGACAATCAGTATTTACAACTTTTCCATTTAATTCTGCTTGCAATCCTTCTTTATGTTCCAAATAATCAAACATTTGTGATACTTTGTTTGAATATGTAGCAATAAGACGAATGTCGTCGCTATAAACTGTTTCATGCATTATTTTCCTAAAATCATTAAATTCATCGTTATTATTAAAATCAACCATATCTATGTATCTGTAATAAATGTAATTGTAAAAATTAGGATTATCACAAACATCAAGCATTTTTTGTAATTTTTCAATGGTTTGTGTTTTTTGCTCTGGCGACATTTGTGCAGGAGTCAACCAATGAAAACCATTGTTATAATTTTTATATTGAAACCAATACTTAACATTCCCTTTTGTTTCATAGTTGTGATTTGTTTTTACGCAAATCAAAGCCATATCCATCAAACTGCGAATTCTGTTTATGATTTCTAATGCTTCTTGATTCATTTTTAATTCCTTTCTTTACAAAGCATTTAACTATACACATCGCAACCGACTTCATCTTCTCGAGATAGGTATGTCGCTTTACATAAAAATGTGTCCACACGCTTGTTCGCTATAGGCATTTTCTCGTTTCGTCAAACGAATGCCGTTTGAATCTTGGTGCTTGGCTGTAATCATTTAATGTGTTGTTTTACAAATGACTACCAACTAGAGGTGGTTCGCATTTGTGATGTGTATAATTAAATGCTCCTTTGGTTGTTATCCACGAATTTTGTTTGTTATTATTGCTACAATGTCCCAACCGATGCGAATTGGCCAGATGATTCCATCAATCAATCCTAGTGTGATTGCTTTTTTTAATGGAAAAAACTTTTTATCATAAGATAAAAATGTATCAGCAACCATTACAATCGCACCGATTGTTATATACAACATAAGATATTTATTCATTTGATTTTCCTTTCATTTTATATTGGAACTTTGTTATTCCAATGTGAAATGATTGGCAAGCGGGGCTGGGTTTGATACCAACATTTTTCGGGGGAAGACCGAATGTCCTACATTAGACGAACCGCTCATAAATGGCGGGCAAGCATAATGAAGTATAAAATATAAAATAAAGGTATGCTTGCCCATGAAATGTTATTTTGATTGTTTCATTTTGTATTCCTTTCTTTTCTGTTCAATCTCTTTTACATACTCACTTAAAACTTGTTTTAACGATTTAATCATTTTTTAGCCCCAAAAATGTAATCAAGCACAAACTTTGTGTGTTGGTTTGTATGATTGAAATGCAAGTTTCTCATTTCTTCCGCCTGTTTTGCTTGTTTCATCCATGTTTTTATTTGCTTGTTGTTATCATAGTTTTTTGATAATTTACAAATGCGGTCGGGATTGTATAAAATAAACCCTGATTTTTTAATATCATTCTTATGAGATTGTTTTAATGTTTCATTTGCGATTTCTTGATTATGCTGTTGTATTACTTTTTCAAGTAAATCGTCAATATCATTGAAATGATTTTGCATTTTATAGCCCCTTTCTAGCCGTTGCGGGCGGTTGCCCTGTGTTTGTGTCCACTATACTATATCAAATCGGGGTGTCAAGTATTTTTTTAATAAAATTTTATTTTTTTTAATTGCCGAATCGGTGCCTGCTGCAAGGGTGCAGGGTGCAGGTGTCGGGTGCAGGTGTCGGGTGCAGGGTGCAGGTGCAGGGTGTAAAAAATACCGCCCCGAATCTGTCGGGGCGATTGCTTTCAAGTGTTGCCGATTTTATATTATATCGCTGTCGCTTGTGTCGGTGTCGGCTTTCTTAAACAGTGCCGAAATGTCAACACCCGATTTTTTTCGGTTGTCCAGTGCCGAATCTTTACATGCAATCTGTCCCAGTGCCGATTCGCTACATGTCCAGCCTTGCTGTAATACAAACAAGTCGTAGGCGGTATTTAGTGCCGCACAGATTTTAATACGTGTCGCCTCTGCACCAACGCCAAACGTTGCCCTGTCAATCTGTGTATTAAATATAATAGTGTCGCTGTCGGTGTCCACTATTAAATACGGGCTTTCTTGCCCTTTGATATACAAACCGATTTTTTTATCGTTGCCGATTCTTAAATACTGTGTCAATAAGTTTTTATCGGCTGTATACTTTATTTTTTCATATGTAAATTCAATAGTCTTTTTTTCTGTCATGTTTTTTTACCTTTATTTTTACCGATTCGGCTTTATTGCCGAATCTGTGTCCACTATACAATAAAATATAAAAGTGTCAAGTAAAAAAAGTAAATAAATTAGGTGTAAATCTGTAAAATCGGGTGTAAAAAATCGGGTGTAAATTCGGCTGTAAAATCGGTGTCAAGTAAAAGTGAGATAGATAGATAGCAATTACATATTTATATAAATAAAAATTATTTTTTTTTCATGTATTAAATTGTAAATCCATCTACCATCTACTATGCCACAAAAAAAGACCCCACATCCCCCCCACGCAAACCCTTGACGGGCGGGCGTTATGTCCCTCCACCACCCATCAAAAATCTGTCAAGTCAAACTGTATAATGACTTGACGAATTCTTGTTGACAAGATTTTTTACTTGACACGATATTTGTCAACTTTGTCAAGTAAAAATTTTTAAATTGTCAAGTAGTGTATCACTTTTACTTGACGAAATTAAAAAATAATTGACATTAGAATTGGCATATTGTATGGTTTGGCAAAAGGGGTGATTAAGTTGATAGAATTTCCGAGACCATTTAATTATGTTAGCAGGGACTGTTGGGACGAGATACATACGGTACCGTGGAGGCAAGCGTACATTATTGCTCATCGGAGGGCGGGGAAGACATATTCCTTGTGTGCTGAGACGATAAAGAGGGCGTACAATTCCACGAGACCCAAGCCGCAGTACCTTTTCCTATCCCCTCTTGCTGAGCAGACGGAAGCGAACATTTTAGGGATGTGTCAAGGGCAGGCGGAGGCGTACATTAAGGACTGGAAGCCACAAGAGCGAGCACTTACCTTGCACAATGGGGCGACCATTTGGTTTGGTGGGGCCAGGACCGCGGAAAAATTTAGAGGTAGGTATTTAGATGGAGCCGTAATTGATGAAAGGTCCCAAATACCGGATTATATCTTGAACGACATCTTACACTTTTGCGTGCTTGACCGAGAAGGTT
>Ga0247611_10001381_pt1 | contig 43358 bp, 26 predicted proteins | sample 177DNAGHGhighgp2_FD_192422 | JGI IMG/M metagenome (GOLD analysis project Ga0247611, IMG submission 192422) | Sheep rumen microbial communities from Palmerston North, Manawatu-Wanganui, New Zealand - 1770 DNA GHGhigh gp2 | ecosystem: Host-associated > Mammals > Digestive system > Stomach > Rumen... | reverse complement strand
TCATGGTTGCACCGAAGGATGTATACGCCGTATGGCATAGAGGCGGCGGCACCGACCGTTATGTCAACTACTATGTACGCAACCAATATGGCGAGACATGTGTCAGCGCCGTCTATGCCTACAACACTGGCGGCACCGACCTCATCCCCTGGCCCTGCGCACATGTAGGCATCGATGAGGCTGAACGCCCCGAGAGCGTAAAGATCTACCCCAATCCGGTGCATACAAAACTCAATATCCTGTGCGACAACCTTGAGCAAGTAGAAATCTACGACATGTTAGGCCACCTGGTTGCGTCAACAACCGACACCGTCATTGACATAGCCAACCTGCGCAGTGGCCACTATGTTGTCAAACTGATCAGCGACAAAGGCTACTCAATCAAACGTTTCGTGAAAAAATAGTGGTCGGGCAGGCTGCAACAACAAAGGCTCCGGTTTGCAAACGGACAGACCTTCTACAGTCTTGAAACTGTTGATTCTTAAAAAGCCCAGACAAAACCTCAGCACTTTGTGCCTCCGCAACAAAAAAGTTGACTCCCTATATGAGAGTCAACTTTTTTCAGAATAATACACACTCATTTTCAGAGGCCTCTTGACGTGCGGGGGGCGGTGGAAATGACCGAGCTGCGGGGGCGGACACCGGTGGCGCGCTGGCCCGACGGCTTACCTTTGGAGGTCGCCTCCGGGTTGGCCGACACTTTTTTGCCCGAAGGTTTGCCGACAGCCGGGGCGGACCCAACTTTAGGCGGGCTGGCGGGGCGGTCGTCACTGGCCGCAGGGGCTGCGGGGCGGTCATAATCCACAGGGGTGTAATTGCCGCGATTGCGCTTGTAGTTGGTCATAGAGTTCACACGGCTGATGCGCGACGAGAGGTTATGCCCCCGGTGGTCAGCAGGTCGGCGTATGTGATGATGAGCGACGAAGTCTTCATGTATCGCCCCGCATTGCCCTTCAGGTTGGCGGCATACCAGTTCCTCACATCCTTCAAGTCCATTCTGTCTTTGAAGATGTTGCTCCCGTCCGGTCGAGACAACAGGTCGAGGTTGTTCTTGCCCACCTCGCGCATCAACATGTTCACCCGTTGTCCGCGCAGCATGGTGTTGTAGCTCTCGCGGTCTTGGATCAACCAGAGCAGGAGGTGCGGTCATTGTATGGCCGCCCTTCATTTCTTTTTTGTAGAGGTGTGTCACTTTTCTTTGTAGAGGTGTGTCACTCTGGACGTATCCATTATGAATGTTTATAAACCCCAATCGGTCATTAGATATGATGCAAATGGGTTCAAACTCCGCTAACGGTTCACTATTCTTCCAACACATCTTTAATTCTTCTTCAGTATAGAGGTTAATAATAGCTAACTATGGGGTTGTGAAGAGGTGAAGAGGAAAGGGAGCGGGAAGAAGGATGGATGAAGCAAAAAGGGGAAATGGAGGTGGGATAAAAAGTGCTGACATCTATTGGAGTCTAATGACCGATTTGGGATAAAACGAAATAGGGGCAATATTTTGCCCTTTTTGGCGTTATGATTTTTAAAATGAACAAATAATTTGAACCATGAAAGCAATTGTCTCCTTTCTGCTTTTTGCCGTGCTGGCTCTCCAGCCCTTGTTTGCTCAGCAGGGTGAAAAAAGTGGCTCCGATGTTTATTCCCGCATCGAGAAAATGATTTCGAAACAGCGTTATACCGACGCCTACAACGCGGCCGACAGCCTGCGCGCCGCAGCCATGTCCCGTGCCCGTGCCGGGCAGGCCGTCGAGGCGGTGAGCCGCCAGCTGATTACCTCCACTTGGTATATGGAGCGTGCTGCCATCAACTACCAGGAGGATGCGGCAGACAGCAGTCTTGCACGCTTCCGTGCCATTCTGCCATATCTCACGCCCGTGGACCGCACGCTGTGCCACATTTTCCTCGGCAACATCGACTCGGCGCTGATGGATACGGTGGCCTTGCGCAAGGTGCCGAACACACAAATAGCCGATTTCTGCTCCGCACCGAAGGAAGCCCAGTTCAACACCACGCCGACGATGTACGACCTGTTGATGCAGTTGGCCATAAACAATGTGCCGCAGAAAAGGAAGATAGAGTTGCAAGGCCAACTGACTTCATGGTACAGAAGCAGACCCTCAAAGGAGAATATCAATCTTTTATTGTTTAATGAATTGCGGCTGTTGGATTATCTCACTGACCAGACGAACAAATCCAACACCTACCGCAAACGGATAACGCAGGAGTGCCTGAACCGCTACCGCTGGACAGGCAACGAGCAGTTGGCTTTGTTTTATGAGCAGTTGGCTCGATATTGTGAGGTTGACTCTGACTATTTGGGCGCGGTAGCCTATTGCGACAGTGCCATTGTTCGCTGGCCTCAAAGCATGGGTGGTGTGAACTGTGCCAACCGCAAACGGATGATGCAAGGGAGGAATATTCACATTAGTGTAAATGATGTGTCGCCTGCCGGCCGCGATATATTGATGAGGGTGGAAACCCGCAATGTGGAGTGTCTTTATTATCGAGTGATAAGGTATCCCGAATGGAAAAAAGACTATTATGCGAGCAACTCGCAAGTACGGGCCAGGCTACTGAAAGAGAAAGTGGTCAGCTCATGGGAACAGCCACTTGTGCTGCCCAAGGACTACAAGCCATACCGTCATTATGGTTACATCCCAGCCCTTGCCCCGGGACATTACATACTGATGGCTTCACCCTCTAAGGACTTTGCCAGCAGGGGTTTCTGTTCGAAGGCGTTCAATGTGTCGGCAGGGGCGTTTGTGTTGATGGCATCGCCCGATGACAGTGTGTACGGCTATGTGGTCGATTATGTGACGGGTGAGCCCGTGGCACGGCAGAAGGTGCAGCTGGAGCAAAGCAAGAACTACTACGACGCGAAGTACAGCACGGTTTCCACCGCCACGACCGATGCGCAGGGATTTTTCGCCTTTGGTGTGAAAGGACTCAAGAATTCGTATGAATACGACTGGTGTTTGAAAACTAAGTATAAGGGGTTGGATGTGGAGAGCCAATGTTATTTTGGCCCCAGACAGCTTGACACGGTGCGCGAGGTGGCCGAGCTGTTTTTGGACAGGCCGGTGTACCGGCCGGGCGACACCGTTCAGTTTATGCTGGTGGAAGGCCGTGTGGAGTTTAACCGCAAGGGACATGCCGTCGTAGGCGACAGATTGCAGCTGCTGCTTTTCGACGTCAACAACAAGGCAATTGACACGCTTTATGGCACCACCGATGCGTATGGCAGCCTCAGCGGGCGTTTCGTCGTCCCCGCCCATGCACTGCCGGGACGGTTCGTCATTCGCGCTTACCGCGCCATTTTCGACAACCGAAACGTGCAGGTTTGTGAGAAATCTTTTCCCGTCGAGGCTTACAAGCAGCCCAAGTTCACCGTCACGCTGAAAGGCGTGGACCGCAAGGATGCCGAGGGCAACTCGGTAGCTCCCGCACTGGGCGACAGCCTGGCGGTGGAGGGGTTGGCGGCTTCGTATACGCAGGTACCTGTTTCGGGGGCCAAGGTGGTCTATTCAGTCACGCGCTCGTGGATACGCCCCTGGTGGCGCAGACATTATTGGAGTAATCATTCTTACGGCGCAGTCACGCTGGTGTCCGATTCGCTGGTCACCGATGCAGAAGGTCAGTTCCGTATTGCCTTCAGAGCCTTGCCGGACAGCATTATAGAGCTATCTACTAAACCCTGTTTTACCTATGAAGTGCGTGTCGATGTGACCGATATTAATGGCGAGACTCACAGCCAGACCCTCTCGCTCAATGCAGGATACCAGAATAGTTTCATCTCCATCACGTCGCCAGAACAGTTGCGTGAGCTGGGCAGTGTGGAATACAAGTATTGCGACATCAACGGCACGCCGCTGAAGGGATTTGTCAACCTTTATGTAGAGCGGTTGCGGCAGCCTGAAAGCCTGTGGCTGACACATGCGCAGGTTCACTCCGGCGTGCGCCATACCATAAGCCGTGAGGAGTTCAACAAAAGGTTCCCGCTGACGGCTTATAGCCACGAGGAAGAGATGATGTGGAATTGGCCGGTGGAGAAGAAAGTGTTTGATACGCGCGTTAAGTGCGAGGGGTTGACCTTGAACAAGGTGTCTCTGCCTGTGCTGGAGCCGGGAGTATACCGCCTGCGGATGGCCTTGGACGCTCAAGGGAAGGAGACCGTGGCCGACACGTTGGTGGTGGTTTATTCCCCGAAGGGGAGCCGCAAAGTGTTCACAATGGATTTGCTGTGGTCGGACATCAGCACCCACGAGGCCAGCGTGGGGGATACCGTGGAGCTGCGATTCGGCACACGCCACAAGGATGTGTATGTGGCTTATGAGTTGATGGTAGGCAACAAGACGGTGCAACGCCGACTGATGCGTGTGGATAACGGAATGGAAACACTGCGCATACCCGTGACCGAGGAACTGCTGGGAGGATTTAATGTCAGTCTGTGCGCTGTGAAAGAGGGCCGCAACGAGACTGAACACTACAGGGTGGAGGTGCCTTTCGAACACAAGAAACTGTATGTGCAGATAGTGACTTTCCGCGACAAGCTCACGCCCGGCGAGAAGGAACGCTGGACCCTCAAGGTGTCGCCCAAGCGGGAGGGTGTCCCCTTTGTCACCCCCGCCGCCCTGCTGCTGGGCATGTACGATGCAGCGTTGGACAGCTACGGCTATGGCGGTAATGCCTTTTCGTGGTTCCCCTGGATGAACAACGAGTATAGTAATGTACCTGGATTGTCATTATTTTTCAATTGGCACTATAGGAGGAGTGAAGTCTTTTTAGTGCCTTCTGGACAGTATCAGAATTATAAAGGGAAAAGCCCAATGGGTTGGGATTTCACAGCACTCAACCACAGGGACTGGCGTTGGCGGAGAGGCATGGATGGTATTGTGCCCTCGGTGGGAGGCGTGGGATACGCCACAGCCCGCGGAGAGAGCAACATGGTGACGATGGATGGTAACGCGAGCAAACGAGTCAGGTCGAAGTCTGTTTATTATGAGGCTGTGGAGATTTCAACGGACTTAGTAGTGGAGACGGATGATTATGCCGAGGAATTGCTTGAGGTTGTTGAAAATGAATCGGCTGCACCTGCCAATTCTTTAGGCAAAGGCGGCACAGCAGAGAAACCGTATATACGTACTAACCTCAGTACGCTGGCGTTCTTCGAGCCCACCCTTAGAACCGACAAGGACGGCACGGTGAGCTACAGCTTCACTGCCCCCGATTTGCTGACGCAGTGGAATGTGAAGGGGCTGGCGTGGACACAGGAACTGGCCACCGGCTCGCTGGAGCGGCAGCTCATCACCCGAAAGGAACTCATGATACAGCCCAATATGCCCCGCTTTTTGAGGGAAGGGGATACCGCCACATTGATGGCCAAGGTGATGAACCTGACAGACAGCGCCTTTGCGGTGAAGGTGGAATTCTCTTTCGACATTCCTGGTCGGACGCTTGTAAGTGATAGCCTGCATGTGGTGGTTCCTGCACGGGGTGCGGTGCCGGTGCAGTTTGATGTCATTGTCCCCGAGGGCGGCACAGTGGCTACCTATAAGTTCGTCGCCAAGGCGGCAAGGCATAGCGACGGCGAGCAAGGCCCGTTGCCGCTGCTGACCAACCGCCAGGCGGTGACGCAGTCGGTGAGCATGTATATGAACGGAAAGGGGACGAAGCAGTATACCATGAGTCTCCCCACATCTTCGACCGCACAGCCTGTGAGCTTCACGGTGGAGTATACAGGCAATCCCATTTGGCTGGCTATCCAGTCGCTGCCTTTTATGAAGGAGTGCAGCAACCCGTCGAATATCTATCTCTTCAACAGCTATTATGTGAACACGATAGGCAAGACCATCGCCGAGCAGTACCCTCAGCTGAAACGCTGCGCCGACAACGCCACCGAGGAGGACATTCCCCTGATGCGCAACGCCGACATCAAGCAGACCCTTCTGGATGAGACCCCGTGGCTGCGGTCGGGAGCCAGCGAGGAGGAACAGCTGAAGAACATAGCCCGTTTCTACGACAACGAGGAGTTGCAGCGGCTGAGCTCCGAGACTTTTAAGAAGTTGCAGAAAGAACAGCGTGCCGACGGCGGCTGGTCGTGGATGCCAGGTGGCAGATACAGCAGCACTTACGTGACACAGCATATCCTCAAGGGCTTCGGGACAATGGCCCGCCAGATCTCTCGCGGCAACACCTCGATGCAGAACCGAGCATTGGCCTATGTGGACAAGGAGGCATACAAGGACTACCTGGAATGGCAGAAGTACCTGAAGAAACACCCCAACAGCCAGTGCAAGCCCATCATGCTCGACTACCTCTATACGCGCAGCTACTATGCCAAACAGTCTTTTGCAGGGAATACGAAACAGGCTTTCGACTTCTTCTATGGCAATGCCAAGCAACGCTACGGCAGCTATACTTCGCTGTACGACCAGGCATTGCTCGCCCTCGTGTTCCAACGCAACGGCGATGTCAAGCTGGCACGCGAAATGGTGGAGCGCATACGGCAGAAAGCCCTCTACAGTGACGAAATGGGCATGTATTGGCGCGACAACCAGGCGGGATGGTTCTATTACCAGCGTCCGGTGGAGACGCAGGCACTGCTTATCGAGACTTTCCGCGAGGTGACGCCGCAGGACACCCATTCCGTCGCTCAGATGCAGCAGTGGCTTCTCAAGCAAAAACAGACCACCCGCTGGAGCTCGGACATCGCCACACTGAGGGCCATCCAGGCACTGATGCCCACAAAGGTAGGGGAGAAGAGTGACTTTGGACGCTCTACGGCATCCGACCGCATAGTGGTGCAGGGCAAGGCGATGGTCGACACTCTCGCTGTCCCCAAAGCCAATGCAGGCTATATGCGCCATACCTACCGCAGCGACTCGCTGGCGCAGTTGTCGGGTTCGCGCAGCATATCAACAACCATAGTGCGGGACAACAAAGGCATTTCATGGGGAGCACTCTACTACCAGTACACAGAGCAGATGGACAAGGTGCCGGCCTCCCAAACGGGCATCACCCTCGCGCGGACGCTCTACAAAGTGGAGCCCGACGGGTCGTTGACCGAGTTGAAAGAAGGTAGGGGAGTGTCCGTGGGCGACCGCCTGCGGGTGAGGCTGCATGTGCAGTGCGACCGCAATATGGAGTATGTGGAGCTTAAAGAGTTCCGCGCAGCCTGTCTAGAGCCAGTCAGCACCGCCTCCGGCTGGGTGTGGACAAGCGGTCTGAGCTACTACGTGGCAATCAACAACAGCCACAACGCCGTCTATATCGACCGTCTGGATAAAGGCAAATACATCATCGATGCCGACTACTATGTCACCAATCCCGGCTCCTTTACGCTGGCGCCCTCGGTGTTGCAATGCCTCTACGCTCCCGAGTTCCGCGCCACCAGCCGCGGCCAGAGAATAATAGTGAAATAGAAATGATAGAGGGGATAGATACGATAGAATAGAAAAGATAGAAAATAGCCTATAAAATCTATCCCCTCTATCCAATCTATCCAAGAGGTGTATTCGCAGCAAGACAAGGCTGTGCTTGGCCGTAGAGTTTAGCTCAGGGGTCGGGACACTTGTTAAGTTGGAATGCGAAACGTACTTTTTTTCTTGTCGTTTCGAAAAAAAAGCGTATCTTTGTACGTTTTAAAAGTGATTTGTTTTTAATCATAATATTAATTATCAATAAAATAAATACTACTGTTATGCAACCAAAAGGCAACAAGTACGGCACTCACCGTGTCATTGAACCCAAGGGCGTTCTTCCCCAGCCCGCAAACAAGTTGGACAACAACATGGACGTTCTCTACGACAATGAGATTCTCATCGACGTGCAGACCCTGAACATCGACTCCGCTTCGTTTACCGACATCCACAACTACGCCAAGCAGCAGGCTGGCGAAGGCGCAAGCCAGGAGAAAATCATGGAAGAGGTGAAGAAAGAGATGTTCCTCAATGTTGAGTTGCAGGGCAAACACCGCAATCGCCGCACCGGTTCCGGCGGTATGCTCCTCGGCAAAGTCGAGAAGATTGGCGACGCTCTAAAGGGCAAGATTGACCTGAAGGAAGGCGACCGCATTGCCACCCTCGTTAGCCTCTCGCTCACTCCTCTCCGCATCGATGAGATTATCGAAATCCGTCCCGATGTAGACCAGGTCGACATCAAGGGTAAGGCCATCCTCTTCGAGAGCGGCATCTATGCAAAGATTCCTACCGACATGCCTGAGAAACTCGCTCTCTCTGCTCTCGACGTGGCTGGTGCTCCCGCCCAGACCGCCAAGCTGTGCCAGTATGGCCAGACTGTTGTTATCCTCGGCGCTGGTGGCAAGAGCGGTATGCTCTGCTGCTACGAGGCTAAGAAGCGCGTTGGCGTTACCGGTAAGGTTATCGGCATTGCCAACAGCCCCAAGAGCACTCAGCGCATCAAGGATCTCGGTTTCTGCGACATCGTTGAGAGTGCCGCTGGCATGACCCCCGTCCAGGTTTACGAGTTGGTTGAGAAACTGACCAACGGCAAGATGGCCGACGTGACCATCAACTGCGTCAACGTGCCTGACCAGGAGATGACCGCTGTGCTCTGCACCAAGGACGACGGCGTTGTCTACTTCTTCAGCATGGCCACCAGCTTCACCAAAGCCAGCCTCGGTGCTGAGGGCATCGGCAGCGATGTGAACATGATTATGGGTAACGGCTACACCAAAGGCCACGCCGAATTCACTCTGCAGGAACTCCGCGAGAGCCCCGAACTGCGCAAAATCTTCGAAGAGCTCTACGCCTAATAATGTCCGACCAGTCCGACTAGTCTGACCAGTCTGACAGGTCCGACCGGTCAGACCAACAATCCAGCCTGCGGGCAGGGGAGACCCTCCCGCAGGCTCTAAGAACAATTAATAAATAAATATATGAAAGTCAACCGCAGAAAAGAGCTCTTTCCCAACGTCACCGACGAGCAGTGGAACGATTGGAAATGGCAGGTCAAGAACCGCATCGAGACCTATGAACAGCTGAGCCAGTATTTCACCTTTGACCCCGAAGAGGCCGAAGGTATCAAAAAAGCTTTGGCCAAATTCCGCATGGCCATCACCCCTTACTACCTGAGTCTGATTGACCCTAACGACCCCTACGACCCCATCCGTCGTCAGTGCATCCCCCAAGGTGCCGAGTGCAACATCGCCCCCGCCGACCTCAACGACCCGCTGCACGAGGACGAGGATTCGCCCGCTCCCGGACTCACTCACCGCTACCCGGACCGCGTTCTGTTCCTCATCACCGACATGTGCTCCATGTATTGCCGCCACTGCACCCGCCGTCGTTTTGCAGGCCAGAAGGATGACGAGTCGCCTCAGGACCGCATCGAGAAGTGCATCCAGTACATCGAGCGTACCCCCGAAGTGCGCGACGTGCTCCTCTCCGGTGGCGATGCCCTCATGGTGAGCGACGCTAAACTGGAATATATCATTTCCCGCCTCCGCGCCATCCCCCATGTCGAGATAGTCCGCATCGGCAGCCGCACCCCAGTGGTTTGCCCTCAGCGTATCACCGACGACCTCTGCAACATGCTCAAGAAATACCATCCCATCTGGCTGAACACCCACTTCAACCACCCCAACGAGATGACCCCCGAAGCTCAGGAAGCCGTTGCCAAACTGGCCAACGCCGGTATCCCTCTCGGCAACCAGACCGTCCTGTTGCGCGGTGTGAACGACTGTGTGCATGTGATGAAAAAACTGATGCACGAACTGGTGCGCAACCGCATCCGTCCCTACTATATCTATCAGTGCGACCTCAGCATGGGTCTTGAGCATTTCCGCACCCCCGTCAGCAAAGGTATTGAAATTATCGAGAACCTCCGCGGCCACACCAGTGGCTATGCCGTCCCCACCTTTGTGGTCGACGCTCCCGGCGGCGGCGGAAAGACCCCCGTCATGCCCACCTATGTCATCTCCCAAAGCCCCAACAAGGTTATCCTCCGCAATTTCGAAGGTGTCATCACCACCTATACCGAACCCCGCGAATATCACGAGGACTGCCATTGCGAGGCCTGCGAAGCCAAGCGCAAGGTGGACGAGGGTGTGGCCTCACTGCTGGAAACCGACCGCATGTCGCTCGAACCCAGCCATCTGATGCGCCACGAACGCAATAAGAAACGCAATCAGTAGTCCCCTCCCGTGCAGACTTCTGCACGTTGGCGGTACGATTCATACCCCACACCATGAAGAAGGTTGTAGCCTTACTCCTTCTGCTTGCAGTAGCCTCGGCTACACGAGCCCAGATAGCAGGCATGTCGACTCTTGCCATTCTCGACATGCCTGCTTCGACACGCTCGGCAGGATTGGGCTTCGACTTTCTTTCTGTCTATGGCAACGATATCACCCTGGCTTTCAACAACCCATCTCTAATCACCCCCGCCCTCAACAATCAGCTCGCGTTGGGTTATGTCAATGTTTTCTCCGGCGCCAACTTCGGTTCGGTGATTTATGGGCACAACTTCAAACATTTGGGAGCCTTCACTTTCGGCCTGCAGTTTGGCAGCTATGGCCGTTTCGATGGTTATGACCAGTACGACCAGCCCACCGGCAAGTTCTCCGCGGCCGACTATGTGATGGTCATCGGTTGGGGCCATGCCGTCGACGACAATGTCTCCATCGGCGCCAACTTCAAACCAGTCATCAGCCACTACGAGGCCTACACCGCTGTGGCCCTCGGCTTCGACTTGGCCGCCACCTGGATGTCCGACAACAAGGCTTTTGCCGCCACCCTTATGGGTCGCAACATCGGTGCCCAGCTGCTCACCTTCAATGGCTCGACCGAAAGCCTTCCCTTCGAGCTCTCTGTTGCTGGCTCCTACAAACTGCAGGATGCCCCCTTCCGTCTCTTCTTTGCCGTCAACGACATCCAGAAGTGGAACCTCGCCTACGACGACCCCCTCAATCCCACCTCCACCACCGACCCCTTCACCGGCGTGGTGTCCAAGCCATCCGACTTTGCACGCACGCTCGACAACATAGGCCGGCATTTGGCTGTGGGAGTGGAACTCACCATCCGCAATTCCATCTTCCTCCGCATGGGCTATAGCTACCGCCAGATGGTCGAGATGAAGGCTGCCGACCGCTTCAACACCTCTGGTTTCTCGTTTGGTCTCGGCATCACCGTCAAAGGCTTCGAACTCTGCTATTCGCGCAACAACTACCACCTGTCGCAGGCCCCCAACTATATCTCTGTCTCAACCAGCCTCGACCGCTTTTTCCATTAATAATCAAAAGCACGGAGTTGCTACATTCCAGCTGATAGACTGTGATAAGGGTCATTCCTCGGATGGGACAAAGCCCATGGGTGATGACCTCCAGACGGTAAATATATTCGAGAAAAGGATAAATAGGATGCCGGCACACACTGTCGGCATCCTTTTGTTGTTTGCGGTAGTGCGCGTTGTGGCAGGATAAACCCTAATGCCCTATTGGGGATAAATGATTTGACAGGTAGAGAAGCGTGGTTGCCCTTATTCGTAGAAGGAGGTAATCGGTGGAAGTTCAAAAAAACGTTAAAAGCAGCAGTGACCCATCGTGGTTAGGGGAAAAAGTTGTACTTTTGCAATTGAAATAACAGCGTGCGTTTGCAGGCTTTGTCCCATGCAACGTCGCGCCCAATCAAAATTCTGCTATGCCACGTATTGTTATCAGCCCCCAGTCCAACCCCTACCTGAACATTGCCGTTGAAAACTATCTGTTGTCGCAGCCTGACAACGACGAAGTGGTGATGTATCTGTGGCAGAACCGCCGCACCGTTGTGATAGGCCACAACCAGAACCCCTTTGCCGAATGCGATGTTGAACGGCTGGAGGCCGACGGCGGTTTCCTCATGCGCCGCGAAACGGGTGGCGGCGCGGTTTATCATGACTTGGGAAACCTCAACTTCTCCTTTGTCGCCCCCTATCACCTCTACGACCTTCAGCGCCACTATGCCGTCCTGCAAAGGGCTTTGGCTCACTACGGTCTGCAAACCGAAATCAGCGGACGCAACGACCTCCTTTGCCAGGGACGCAAGTTTTCGGGCAACGCTTTTTCCAAGGCCAAGTATCAACGTCTGCACCATGGCACCCTGCTCATCCGCACCAATGTGGACGACCTCCAGAAATACCTCCGTGTAAAACCCTCCAAACTGCAAAAACACGGCGTGGCCTCGGTACAGTCGCGTGTGGTGAACCTCTCCGAACTGGTTCCCGAAATCACTGCCCAAAACATTATTCCCCTGCTGTGCCGCAGCTTTGAAGAGGAATACCGCTCCACCGTCGAAACCATCCCGTTCGAGTCGCTTGCCGCCCTGCCCCAGGTGCAGACCCTGCAAAACCACTTTGCCAGCGCCGAGTGGAAATACGGCAACTGGCGCTTCTTCCAAGCCCAGCGTTCCGCCTCTTTCGACTGGGGCGAAGTGGAACTGTCGGTTTCTGCCGACCACGCCGCAGGCATCATCACCCACGTGCAGATAGCCACCGACAGCCTTTTCCCCGACCTCGTCGGGCAGGTGTGCCGCCGCCTCGAGGGTGCCTCCACCACCACTCCGCCCCCTCCGCCCTCCGACAGCCCTGAACTCCAACCCATCTGGAACGACATCTGCTCTTTAATCTACTAACCATGTCACTTCTTCCGCACCATTCCCTCGCCCCGTCGCATCTTCGCTTACTTACCACCACTTATTAAGCTCTTCTTCTGCATGTGTTAACCTCACGGGTTGGGAAGTTGTTAGGAGCGAGTGATTTACGGCTGGAATGGAAATGAACCGGCATGGGAATTGGGAGGCTTGGCGAAGGAAAAGGGGATGGTCTGAAAGGGGAAAGGGGAGGATTGCCGACGGAGATTGATTTGACTGAAAAAATGATTTGATGAGATTGAAGAAATGATTTGATGAGAATGAAAAAAGTATTTGAAAAGACTAGCAAAACTATGATAGAACCGAGAAAAGGAAGAACTGGCTGTTGGCTGGGAATGCTGGCGGCGATGGCAATGATGTGCGTGGCGGTGCCGCTGGGGGCACAGACACAAGCCGACGGGGCACCCGAGGAGGTCCGCTCGCTGGTCAGGAGTTTTGAGAAATTGATACCCTACACCGATACGGTGCATCACTATACGCTGACACACGTATTCTTGAACGAGGAGTATCGGTATTTAAAACTGACCATCAGTCAGGACACAGGTACAACTATTGCGGAAACATACATGTATGATGTGTTTGATTATTTGGTTTCGCAGGAGGGATGGACGCTGAAACCCCTTGTGGACAATGGCTTTGAATTGAGGCTGAACTTGTGGTCGAGGAATGGGGCTGTTTCCGCCCAATACAGATATTCGGCCGAGGATATGAAGCAGATGCTCCCGATGTCGCCCGAAGAGTGGTTTGTGCAGCTGGCCGTAGAGATGCAGAAACTGCTGCCACGCGAGACAGTGAAAGGTATGGAGGTGCTGAAAAATGCATGGTATAGTAGTGATAGCGACCTTTTTGTGATTGAATATGAGTTTCCGGACCAAGTGTGGGCGGGCAAGGTGAAACGAACTGTGGGCAACACTGATTCGATGAGGTTGGAACGGATGAAGTCACTAATAGCCGACCCGGACAGGGTAGATGTGGTGGAACAGGCCATGAGGGGTAAGGTGACGTTGCAGTATCAATACTACAACCAGTCGCATACGGACACGGTGAAGATAGATATCAAGCCGATGGATTGGGAACTGTTCATTGAAATGTACAGGCCGGAACAGGCTGGCGAGGAGGGTGATAATGCGCAGAGCCTGATATACCAGTTTAAGATTGGGTTTGACCAGTTGAACAGCCAATGTCCCAAGCAGGTGGACGACGTGACGGTGATGGACAGTTGTGTGTTCGACACGGCAATGAGGGTGGTGACATATTATTATAGCGTTTCGGAGCTGGCGATGCTGAATTTGGAGCACAACGCAGAGATGCAGCAGGTGCTGCGCGGCAATATAGCGTCGACGTTTGTTGCAGAGAATTCGAAGGAATATATGGCGTTGCTGGCCGACGAGGGAGTGACGCTGGTGTTTCAGTATGCCTCGCCGAGGGCGGGGAAACCGGTGATTTTTGCTTTCAGTCCGGAGGATATAAGGGAAATATTGAAACAATAGAATTATTTTTTGTAACGGATTGAAAAAAAATCGTATCTTTGCAAAAATTATTATGAAGCAAACGAGCGGCGTTTTTTGTCTGTGAAAGACGGGGAGACGCACCCGTTTGCTGTAGATAAAAATATAAACAAAAAACACAGAATAATAATCCACACGGCAACAGCCACCGTGCCCGACTCCAAATGGCGCAGGTGAGGGGCTGTGACCGCAGACAAAAACATGACGACATGAAAAGTATTGCAATCCTGACCGGTGGCGGTCCTGCCCCGGGAATGAACACAGTGGTGGCCTCGGTGGCCAAGACATTTCTTCGTGACGGTTATAGAGTGATAGGGCTGCATGGCGGCTACAGCTCGCTGTTTACCGAGAATCCCCGTATGCAGGATATCGATTTCCTGGTGGCCGACGAGATTTTCAATAAAGGCGGCAGCATTCTGAAGATGAGCCGCTTTAAACCCACTGACGAGGATTTCGAGAAACGTTTCAACTTGAATCTCTTCAAGGACAACGATATTAAGTTGCTGGTGACCGTGGGAGGCGACGACACTGCATCGACCGCCAACCGCATTGCCAAGTTCTTGGCCGACAAGCACTATCCTATTGCCAATATCCATGTGCCCAAGACCATTGACAACGACTTGCCGCTGCCCAACAGTTCGCCCACTTTCGGATACAACAGTGCCAAGGCACAGGGTACGGTGATTTGCTCCGCCGTGATGGAGGATGCACGCACTTCGGAGAACTGGTTTGTGGTTTCGGCCATGGGCCGCTCGGCCGGCCATCTGGCATTGGGCATTGCCGGTGCCTGCCACTACCCGATGGTGGTGATACCCGAGTTTTTCAACAAGACGGAGATTACCGTGGAGAAGATTATCAACCTGGTGGTCTCGTGCATAGTGAAGCGCAAGCTGATGGGTATCAATTACGGCGCTGCCATGATTTCGGAGGGTGTGTTCCACAGCCTTTCGGATGAAGAGATAAAGAATTCGGGAATCCATTTCAGCTATGACGAGCATGGACATCCGGAACTTGGCAAGGTGTCGAAAGCACATATATTCAACGACCTGCTGGAGCGCAAGGTGAAACAGCTGGGACTGAAGGTGAAGAGCCGTCCGGTGGAGGTGGGCTACGAGATTCGTTGCCATACTCCCATCGCTTTCGATTTGACCTACTGCTCGCTGATGGGTATGGGCGTGCATACGCTCTACAACCAGGGCTGCACCGGATGTATGGTGTATTCCGACCATCAGGGCAATGTGAAGCCGCTGTATTTGAAAGACCTGCAAGACCCTGTGACCGGAAAGATTCCGCCCAGGCTTGTGAATGTGAATTCGAACAAGGTCCAGTCGTATATCAACGACATCATGGACTACATTACTCCGGCCGACTACGAGGCAGCGAAGAAGTATCTGCCCAATCCCGAAGAGTATGACTTCAAGCGTATTCTGAACTGGGAGTAGGAACTATGGATAAATGAATGTTGAAAAGTTGAAAGGTTGTTGCGTATGTGGCGGCTTTTCGACTTTTCAACATTGCTTTGATAATGCAAGTATCAATGTCGGGGCACATGCCGGTTGAGGCGATGGGAGCTGCCGGGTGCCGCGAGTGGAAAAACACTGTGAGAACAAAAAATAAACATCTGTCTTTTGTCATGTCGACCAACAAACTGATTGCTTTTGTGCTGGTAGTGCTGTTTCTTGCTGTCCCTGCCTACGGACAGAACAAGAAGCAGATGGAGCACGAGAAGGCAAAAATTGAGAAGGAAATAGCACGGCTCACATCCGAACTGAGCAAGGCTAAGAAGAATACAAAGAACTCAACTGCCCAGATACAGTTGATAAAGAAACGTATAAATGAACGCAACCGGCTGATTGATAATATCAACGGGCAGATGAACATGTTGGATCGCCAGATTGTGCGCACAGAGGATTCGATAAAAACGGTGCGCAGCCAGCTGGACAGCATGAAGGCTGAGTATGCCCATATAGTGAATGTGTTGTATGGGCTGAGCTATAATGTCAATCCGTCGGCATTGCTGTACGACAGCGAGAACTACAATATCAGCTATCTGAAGCTGAAATACTTCAACGAGTATTCCCGCTACAGACGCCATCAGGCCACAATGATTCAGCGCAAGCAGCAACTGTTTGAAGACATGACGTTGGACCTCCAGCGGCAGAAAAACGAGAAAAAATCGCTGTTGGCTCAGGAGAAGAAACAGAAAGACGCCCTGTCGCGCGAGCAGCAGAAACACCAATCCAATCTGAACAAGAGCCAGAAGGACGAAAAGCAACTGGCACAGCAAATCAAGAAAAAAGAGCAGCAGAGACGGCAACTGCAGCAGCAAATACAGCAAATGGTGAGTGCCGAGGTGGCGAAGAGCTCGGGCTCCTCATCGTCGGGCAAAGGCAAGAGCAACGTTTCGGGAAGCACGGAAAAACCGGGCAAAGTGTATAGCGACGCTGCGTCGGCCGACTTTGTGAAGAACAAGGGAAAACTGCCTTGGCCGGTGTATTATAAATCGGTGTCGCAAGAGTACGGACTGGTGAGACGAGAGTCGGGCGGAGAGAACAGAAGTCTGGGTATATTCCTGAATTGCACGCCCGGGGCATCGGTGCGTGCAGTGTTTGACGGCACTGTGGTTGCAGTGAAGGCCTCGCCATACGGCAAAGGAAGTGTGATAATGGTGAAACATGGCTCATATCTTACCGTGTATGCCGGAGTTGACAATGTGACGGTGAAAAGCGGCAGCAAGGTGACTGGTGGACAGACCATAGGCAAGGTGACTCAGGGCGAAGAGTCGACTTCCGAGTTTGCTTTCATGATATGGTGTAACCAAGTGTTTCAAAATCCGAGACATTGGCTGAATTAAAGAGACACCGGAAAACAATAATAATGAAAAGATAGTTGTAGAACATCGATAGAGAGAGGAATATGAAGAAAAGTATATTGATAATAGGAATTCTGGTTGTGTTGACGGGAATGGGAGTGAGCTATGGCCAGGTGCGAGGGATGAAGAAATCGGCAAAGAAAATGCACGGCAAGATGATTACAATAAAGCATTCGAAACCAGCATTGGCCACCGCGTGGGTGGACTCGGTGATGAAGAATTTGGATCTGAAACAGCAAATAGCGCAGCTGATGGTGATACGGGTGCCGTTGGACATGGACAGCAAGGCACAGCGGAATTTCGAGCAGGTGCTGCGCGAGACCGAGGTGGGTGGAGTGTGCTTTTTTGTGGGTACGGCTGAGAAAACCCTGCCACAAATCAAGCGCTATCAGAGTTTGAGCAAGGTGCCGCTGCTGGTGTGTATCGATGCCGAGTGGGGGCTGGGAATGAGGCTGAAGGACTGCTACTCGTTTCCCTATAATGCGGATTTCGGCTTGCTTCCCAAAGAGATGGACACGCTGCTGTATGATGTGGGGAAGGAGATAGGAAGGCAGTGCCATAATATGGGTATACATGTGAACTTTGCCCCTGTGGTGGATGTGAACAGCAATCCGAACAACCCGGTGATTGGGGTACGTTCGTTCAGTGAGGTGCCGCAGCGGGTGGCCGACTTGGGCATACAATACATGAGAGGAGTGCAGAGCCAGGGTGTGATGGCAGTGGCCAAACACTTCCCCGGTCATGGCGATACGGAGACCGACAGCCATTTCGACCTTCCGGTGATAAACCATACCCGTGCTTATATGGACACAGTGGATTTGCTGCCGTTCCGCCGCCTGATAGAGGCAGGGGTGGAGGGCGTGATGACGGCACATCTGCAAGTGAATGCCCTTGAGAAGAGACCCAATCATCCCACTTCGTTGTCGGAGAGTGTGGTGAACGACCTTTTGAGAAAGGAATTGGGTTTTAAGGGGATGGTAATTACAGACGGATTGGACATGAAGGGTGTGACAAAATATTATAGCGACGGCAACGAGTCGCTGGCGGCCTTGATGGCAGGCTCGGACATACTGCTGCTGCCGCCCGATGTGCCCGCCGCCATACAGAAGATATACGAGGCTGCTATTCAGGACAAGGATTTGAGTGAGCTGATAGAGATGCGCTGCCGCCGGGTGTTGAGGGCGAAGTTCTATCACGGGTGTGCCGACTTGCAGCCACAGAAATGGCATGTGCCTACGGTAGAGGACAGCATCCGTTGCGGCCAGTTGATGCGGGGATTGCGGTTGGTGATGGCCGGAAAGATAGACAGCATAGTGCAGGATGGCATTGAGAAACGGGCTTTCCCGGGATGCCAAGTCCTTGCCATGCAAAATGGAAAGATACTGTTCCGCAAGGCATACGGCAGACAGACCTACGATGCCAATTCGCCAAAGGTGGACATGAACACAATGTATGACATCGCTTCGGTATCCAAAATGGTCTCCACTACTTTGGCATTGATGAAGCTGGTCGAGACCGGCAAGGTGAAACTGGATGACCCGTTGAGCCGCTATCTTCCATATCTGAAACGTACAGACAAGGAGTCAATTACCATACGGCAGGCCATGAGCCACATGGCACGGTTGAAGGCTTTTGACTCGTACTGGATGACTGCCAAGGACAGCGACGACCCCAAGGAAAGTGTGATAAAACAAATAGTTGCCACACCGTTGCTGGCGAAGACAGAATATGTGTATAGCGACTTGGGTTTCATTCTGCTGGGCGAGCTGGTGCAGCAAGTGTCGGGACAGCGACTGGACATATTTGTGAAACGCCATTTCTATGAACCAATGGGATTGTGCCACACGCTGTATAACCCATTGGAACATGGCATTGACAGCAACAGCATAGCTCCCACGGAACTGGACAAGGTGTATCGCAACCGATTGCTGAGGGGTGTGGTTCATGACCAGAATGCCTATGCCCTGGGCGGAGTGTCGGGACATGCCGGAGTTTTCAGCACGGCCGACGATTTGGCCAAGATATTGCAGATGTTGCTCAATGGAGGGGAGCTGGATGGCCGACGCTATCTGAAGAAAGAGACCATTGAGCGTTTCAACAAACGCTACTATACCAACCAGGGATGCCGCAGGGGATTGGGATTTGACAAGCCTTTGCTGCATGGGACTGGCGGAAGTGCCTGCGACGAAGCTACAAAGCAAAGCTATGGACATACCGGGTTTACGGGGACTATGGTTTGGGTGGATCCGGAGTACGATATGATATATGTGTTCCTGTCGAACAGGGTGTATCCAAACTCGTCACCTAACAGGTTGGCACAAATGAATATCCGCACCCAGATACAGAGCGAGCTGTATAAATGTCAACCCGCTAAAGCTAATGGGGCAGGAGTGGCAAAATTCGGCAATTGATAAAGCTTGGAGGCACTTAGGAGGCAAGGATGCAGCATAGTGCCACAAGAGAGGACCGTCCGCGGAATTACTTCATTCCGCGGGCGGTTTTGATTTGTTCGTATGCTTCGTTGATTTCGCGGAACTGTGCTTCGGCGTTTTTCTTTACCTCTTCACCGAGGCCTTCCACCTTGTCGGGATGATATTTCATGGCCAAACGGCGATAGGCTTTCTTGACTTCCTCGTCGGTGGCCGAACGCTCCAGACCCAAAACCTTGTAGGGGTCTTTCTTGGGTTCGGAATAAGATGACCTGCCGCCGCTGGAGTATCCGGAATAACTTGAATAGTCTGACTGGTAATTGTTATAGCTGCTTCCGTTATTTGTGTTGACATGACGGTAGAACATCGACACAAAGTCGTTCGTGTTGATGCCCAAACCACGGACTATGGCCTTGATAGCGTTGTTCTCAGCATTGCTGTACGAGCCGTCGGCCACTGCCAAACCGAAGAGGAAGTCCACCATGTGGTAGCGTGTGGTGTAGTCGGTGTTCTGCTTGATTTGGGAGCAAACACTGTTGATGTCGATATTGGTAGTGGGTTTCACCATATCGCGCAGCAATAGCAGATAATTTTTGCCTTTCTCCTCGCCATAGTTGTTCAAGAGGAATCGCTTGACATATTCAAGTTCGGAGCGGCGCACCTCACCGTCGGCTTTCATGGTGTAGGCAATCAGAATCAGCAGTGCCACATTGAGGTCTTCCTGAGTACCGGTGTTGTGAAAACGGCCACGGCGTGAACCATAGTCATCGCTGTCGTAATTGCCAGAACCGCTGCCGATGCTACCGGAGAAGCCTTTCTCGATGGTGGAGCCCAGAATGTATCCCAATATGCCACCGATGGGGCCCATAGTCGCCCAGCCAAGGCCGGTTATTATCCATTTTGTTAATCCCATAGTAGTGTTAGTCTTTTAAGTTTTAGGATTATGTTTCGATTGTTATTCAACTGTCAGTTTTGTTGTGGTGGATTTGTTTTGCGAAGTGAAGGTGACATAGTAGACGCCTCCCGGCAGATTCTGAGTGTCGAAGAGTACCTTGCCCTTTGTACCTTCGGTGTGCCATACCTGTTTGCCCAGGGTATTGAATATCGCCACGCTATAGGGCTGGATGGGGTTGTCGGGTTCGATGGTGACCTGTCCATGTGCGGGATTGGGGTAGAGGGTGAATGCGTTCAGGCTGGTGGAGGAGGGTTCAATTCCTTGATTCAGGAAACGCACGGAGAATGTGCAGGTGTTCCCGTTCTCGCTAATGTCGTATATCTCGAAAGAAGTTTCGGGAGTCCCGTCGGCCAGAAATGGATGGGGGTCGGAAGAAGGACCAAAATATGTCCTGCCAAACACATTGTTGAAAAAAGTGCCAAGATGCCCATCCAAAGTGTCGATTCTGCTGCGTGAACGGAAGGTATAGTATGCGTTTGGACGGGTGAAAAAGTCGAACTCGGCGTTGCCTCCGAAGTGGTAATCAATTGGGACAGTGTCCATCCAACGGCCCATAAGCAGTGTTCTTGTGTTGATGATTTTTTCAAAGGGATCGTTGTAGTCGCGGTATTCGATAGTGAACCACTGGTTGCTGTCGATGGCTGATTTGATGTAGTACAGATTGTTGCTTTCCGAACTGCCCACGCTGTTGATGGTGTAGGTGCCGTCCTGGGTTATCTGACGCGGTGCATCGCATACATGCATGAACTTGTATTTATAGATGGCCGAATGCTGCATCATCGTTTTTCCCATAATGTCCCAAGGAACTGGTGTGTGCCCTGTCCAATTGTGGTAATGGTAGAGGTCGGGCAGCCCCAGCGAGTGTCCCATCTCGTGGCAGAAGGTTTGGACGCAGAAAGAGTTAGGACCGGAGCCCTCAAACTCGAAGTTGAAGGCATCTAAGCGTTTGCCGTTGATTGTAACGATGTGTCCCACCGAGTCGTGGGGGAAGAATTCCATGTGTGGCCACAGCAACTCGCCCCATCCATCGAGGCCTCCTTTAATAATCAGCGACACGTTATCGATTTTCCCGTCACCGTTGCCGTCTAAATTCACTGTGGAGTCCACAAGGTGGTGCTGGTCGACATAACGCATCACGCGGTCGATTAGTTCAGCCTCGCGCATGGAAATGCCTCTCTTTGGGTTGGGGATGGTGTATCCTATCGGGTTGTCCTCGCTATAAGGCCGGAAATAGCCTCTTGGCATTGTGTCGACATAAGATATGATCCTGCTGTCATAGACCTGGTTGGCAAACACGGTGTTGAAATGGATATGACCATAGGATGAGGCTTCGAAGAATTTGGCCACACTGCCCTCCGAGGTGTTGAACATACTATCGATTCTGGGGAAAGAGTAGAAGATTTCATAGTCGTCGGCAAATCTCACAAATATCACAAGATTGGTCAGCGTTTGGTCTATAGGGCCTTCAACCACATCAAATGTTATGTATGAATTGTATGTCAAGTCATAATGCATCAATGAAATATCCTCGTCCATTCCGGCATATAGCGGCTGGTCGCTGTATTGCATCACGGCTTGGTAGCTACCCGGTTGAAGTGACAGGGGATAAGAGAAGCGGCACACGGCAGTGTCGCCGGGGAGGAGATGCAGGTGCCGTCCGTCCACACAACCCATGAATTGCCCCCTAAGGGTGTATATGTTCACACCCATATAGAGATCGGCCACGCCATCGCCGATGTTAGTGACTTTATAGGAACCCGACAAGTGCGAATCGGTAGTGAAGCAGGGAGCGGACATGCTAAGGTCCGAAGCTTGGGCTATTTCGCCGCGTGCATTGGTGTCGGGGTGCAGGTTCAGAATTGCCGAGTGGCTCTCGCAGAAGTTGAATTGCGGTGTGGGCCTCAGTGCCGAAAGGCTGTAGTAGCCATTTCCTGTCCCGTTCCAGCCCCAATTGATGTGGAAGTAGTCTTCGTTGTTGTAGCCGTCGAGGATAAAGGCATGACCCCCCTCAACAATACCCTCTTCACCATGGGCAGCCGAAACTGCGGTGTAAAATATTGGGCGGCCTGCGGCAAGGTCGGTTTTAAGCATCTGTCTCCAGTTGCTTTCGCCTATGTATCGGGCATAACCAATGGTGTAGTCGGTGTTGTAGTGGAAGAAGCGTTGCAAGCCGATGGCCGAGTTGGTGATTGTGGTGCCCGACGAGCCCTGACAATCGGAATTGTACTTCATCATGCTGGCCACTCCGCAGTGTGCCAACAGTTTGGCCACAGCGTCCACCTCCTGCTCCGTGCTGGAAGTGGACAGTTTATCGGGCATCAATGCATAGTTGTAGGTTGTGTTGGCAAAGTCGGCCGAGACGGTGCCGTAGTGCCAGCACTCCGAGCTTTGGCTGAGGTCGTAGTGGCTGGCGCCGTAGCCGTGTTGGGGAAACTGCCAGTAGCGCATTATCTGGCCCATAGCCAAAGCCGCGCAACCCACGGTGGGGTGGTTGTCGAATCTGGCCATAGTGCTGTCGTTGGCATAGGTGCTGTCGTAGGGCACTTGGCTGTTGTAGCCATAGCGGTATTGGTTCCATTCCGAAGTAATCAAGGCAGGCACAGAGTCGGGCAGTCCATCCTTTGGTTGCAGGGAGGTTTCGGGCAGAACGGTGACCCCCGATGCCTCGATTTCTTTCAGCTGTTCCTCATACAGGGCGAGCCAGTTTCTCAGGTTCGGCGGCATGTTGCCGGGGTCTACTGCTCCGGTGGTGGAATAGCCTAATATGGGCAAAGCCCTTGCGTCGCCGCTGGCAACAATGAAGCCCCCTCCCGCGATGTTGTACACATAAAGGTGTTCCACATCGGGAATGGCAACAAGCTGCAAATGTGGATTTTGTTTATTGGCGATAATGGCGGCCTGTTCCAAACTGTTTTGGTACACTTGCTGTTGGCTCAGAGTCTGGGCAGCAGAGGTGATTGCGACCATTATCATTGCTGCAGTCAGTAATATGTGTTTCATGGTATTATTATGATGATTGTTATATATTTGAAAGTGTTGCAGTGGGGCTATTCCTTATAGCGTGTGGCGACCACATATCCCTCCTTCTTGACGTCGCGGTTGGGCTGGGCGGTGGTAATCTCAATCTGCTTTTCGGGCACACCCAGTCCCACCAGATGGTGCTGCAGGATGTTGTTGTGGCGTTGGTGGCTCACAGAGTCTTTGGCGTTGCGCACTTGCAGCTCCATGCTGAGCACCAGGAACTCGTCATTCTTGGCTATCTCGGCCAGCTGGTCGATTTGGTAGAGTTGCTCTGACGTGAAAGAGGGCTCTTCCATATCCACCTCTATAAATACTTCTCCGTTCTCGTTGACCGAGGCATCGCTGCCCAGCAGGCGTGCCGGCGAGGTTGCTACCTTAATTATCAGGTTGCCCAGCGTTTTCCACACCATTTTCATGTAGCTGAATTTGGGATTGTCCACGTTGCCGCTCACGGGCACAGAGAGGTTCACTTTCTCGTCCTTGTCCTTCAAGATATACAAAGCAGCGCGCACGGGCAGGTGGAGGCGGGGCTTCACGTCGGTGCGTTTCTCGCCAAACTCGGGTTTGTATATGTCAATCTCGTTCTTGCCGTTCAGTTGGCTGTGATTAATGGTATTGATGCTGCTGAAGCTGAACACACCGTCGGCAAAGGGCATTCCGAAATACTCCACCATATAGGGGCTGAGGTCTGTGATGTGCAGTCCCTTGATGTTTACGCTGAGGCGTTGCATCTCCTTCCAGTGGTTGATGTTGCCTGCCCATTTCACCATTGTCACACCGCCGTTGGGCATTTTGGCAAACACGCGGGCGTTGTTGTTGCCTCTCGAACTGATGTCGTCGGCCTCAATCTTGATGTCGGTGATGGGGAACACAAAGTCGTCCTTCAAAGTGTGGTCGGCAAAAGTGAACGCCATATCGCGCAGGGCAAGGTGTCCCACACGCAGTTTCAATTCCGGCGCGGGGACGGTGTCGTTCTCTAGAGCAGGAGCTTCTACGCTGTCGGTCTGCATGGAGGCAGAGTCGGTGGCGGGGGTACTAGGTGCCAGCAGCCTCGTAAAAGTGTTTGTGCTGTCATCGAAGAGCTCATAGCGAGTCTTCAAGCCATTTATTTCTATGCTGTTGATGTCGTAGAGATTCTGTGCGGGCACTATCTTTTTGACGTCTACGGCAAAGTGGTTCATGCTGGCCACCGACATGTGACTGAGGTCGCGGATGTCCACATTGTCGAGATTCACTTTGGCGGTGATGGCCGCGTTGGCAAAGTCGGCAAGATTGCCTTTCGCATTGGCATTCAGTTTCAAGTGTCCTTGCAGCCGGTCAATGTAGGCCACATTGACAATATAGGGCTTTATCTGGTCCAGTTCGAAATGGTCCAGACCCACCGAGATGTCGAAATCGCTTGTACGGCCGTCAATAAATGCCTGGGCTTGCAGAACGCCTCCGTTTTCAAACTCCAGCGTCAAACCGGCATCGGTCTGTTCCGACCCGCCAATCGAAAAGTCGGGCACATGGAGATCCAGGTCCTTGAAGCCCCAATTGCTGTTCCGTTGCACATCGTGGTAGTTCGCCCTCCCGTTCGAGAATCGGATATTGTGAAGGCTGATTACCCAAGGGCTCGGAGTGGTGTCCTGTGGTTCGTCGGTTTCGGTGGTATCGCTTTGTATAAATTCCAGCATGCTGCTGAAATTGAACCGCGAGCCGTTTTGCAGCACCCGTACATCCAGACCCGACAGGGTGAGATGGCGCAGATAAACCGTCTGGCCAAGCAGTCGCAGCAGCGAGATGTCCACATCCAATGTGTCGAAGCCGGCAAACTTGTCGGTGCCGTTGTCCTCGTATATGGCCAAGCCGTTCACTGCCACATGTCCAGTGAAAAGATTCATGCCCACATGCTCCACACTTCCGCGACGTCCCAGGATGTCTTCGGTGTGGTTGTTGACATAATTTTTGGCGACGCATCCTCCGAACAGCGTTCCGAACAATAAAACCAATAATATAAACCCAATCAGACTGGATAAAACAATCAGGCTGATTTTTAACCATTTATTCATGTTGCGTACATATTTTAAGCATTGCAAAGATATGAAAAAAAAACTATTTCTCGCCCCCTTTTTTCCGTTAGTTCCTCTTTTTTGTGTTGTGATGGAACCATTGACAGCAATAGTGTTTGTGTGCCAAGCGTTTGCAAGAATGTCCCTGCCCCCTATGCCGTTACCTTTCTGTAGCTTTGTTTGTCTTGTACCCTTAAATTGCACCTTCGCAGTAGGTTCGCCGTAGGTTCGCTGAAGGTTCGCTATTTCAACGGTATTTCAACGCTTTTAGAGCGTAGAAATAGCGTTGAAGTGATGTGAAAGTAGTGACGGCAGAGCGAAGAAATAGCGGAGCCACAGCGAATTGGAATGTTACTTTCGACCGATTTGGGATAATCGAGAACAATGCCACTTCTGTTTCTTTCTATTCTATCCCCGATTCATGCATTGGTGAGGCGGTAATGTAATGCTGTTCGTGATTAGTGTTGGTGCGGGTGGGGTAGGGGACTGTTGTTATTATTTCTGGGTCTGAATAGTGAAGGGCTAACGAAATGGAGGGCGTGGGTTGGATTTGTAGCTGCTTTGAGGTGAATGGATTGGGAGGATTGTGGGGGTGAAATGTGAAAGAAAAACGTCTAATTCAAAAAAAAAATGTATTTTTGCATTTTAAATGCATAAATTGATTCTATCATGAATACTACCGCTGTTAAAACTCAATCCCTTTGGCGCACTGCGCTTATTGATGTTGTATTGATTACTGTTGCCTGCTTGGTGCCCACGCTGTCACACCTGGCTGCTGTGCCTCTCTATCAGCTTAATCCTATGCTGATTGTGCTTATGACTGGCATGCTGCTGGTGAACGACCGCCGCAATGCTTTTCTGCTTGCGGTTCTTCTACCGTTGGTGTCGATGCTGGCTGTGGGTATTCCCACACCGGCCAAGGCCCTTTGTATGGGGGCGGAATTGCTGACGTTGGTATCGGTATTTACACTGTTGCAGAGCCGTTGGGGTTTTGCATCGGCTAATGTGGCCGGACGTTTCACGGCTGTGGTTGCAGCCATGCTGTGCGGCAAGATGGTCTATTATGCACTGAAGGCTGTTATTCTTGCTCCCGCAGTATTGATATCTACCCCATGGACTATTCAGCTGCTGGTGATGGTTGGTGTTGCATTGCTGTTTGCGTTGATGCAGCGCAAATAAAATGGTTGGCTCAAGGCTGTTATTGTTATTCCAAATACAAACGACAATGAAAAAACTCTTTGTTATGCTTTTTGTCGCTGCATCGGTTGGACTGATGGCTCAATCTGCTCCTGCCGACAGCAACGCCAAGGGCAAGGGACTATTTTCGGTAGGTCCGCAGCGTCAGGTGCGTTTCTCGCCCGGCAATCTTCAGTATCAACCCACAACACACCTTTGGCGGTTTGCGCCGCAGCAGAATCAGGTGCAGGGTTGGGAACCCTATTTTGCCAACGGACGATATAAAGGCTGGATAGACCTGTTTGGTTGGGGAACGGCACTCAGCCCGGAGAATTATTCTGAGTCGGCCTCGGACTACTCTTTTGTGGATTGGGGTACCTTTTGTGGTTTGCCAACCGATGGGGGACTGCGTTGGCGCACCATGTCGCTCGACGAATGGACCTACCTTTTGAGCAAGCGTCCGCATGCCCGCAGGCTTTACGCTTTGGCCTATGTGGAAGGCAAGTACGGCCTTATATTGCTGCCGGACAATTGGAAAAGTCCCAAGGGGGTGTATCTGAAAACTGGCCCCAAGGAGGATTATGTGAATGTGTGCAACGAAGAGAAGTGGGCAAAACTGGAGGCTGCCGGGGCCATATTCCTGCCTTCGGAGGTGAAACGCCTGGGCACGGAGTCGCAGGGAGGAGCATCGATATGCCATTATTGGATGACCTCGTCGAACAGCAAGAAGACTGGCGAGTCGCTCTACCTGATGGTCGACTCGTATTTGCCGCAGGTCAAGTCGGCCTCGCGCGCCAATGGATTCTCGGTGCGTTTGGTGCAGGATGTTGAGACTGCGGTACCCGAGCAGTGATGTGGCAGTGAGTAGTTATTGACAAAAGAGATACTGTATTTTTCAACTATGAATATTGCTGTTATTTTGGCCGGAGGGACCGGTACAAGGGTAGGCGGTGATATACCCAAGCAGTTTGTCGAGATAGAGGGTCGCAGCGTTATAGAGCGTTGCATCGACGCTTTTGATTGTGCCGAAATGATTGATGAGGTTGCCGTAGTGGTGCATCCCGACTGGATGGAACACATGCGGCAAATAGTGTTGAAAAATAAGTGGAAGCGGGTGACGAAACTGATTGACGGAGGAAGCGAGCGGTATATGTCGAGCCTGAACGCGATAGATGCCTATATTGATTACCCCGACGACACCAACTTGTTGCTTCATGACGCGGCACGCCCATGGGTGTCGCAGAAGGTGATAGGAAGAGTGGTGGAGGCTTTGAACCATTTCGAGGCGGTGGGGGTTGCCATTCCTTCAACCGACACGGTGTGGGAGGTGTTTCAAACCTTTGACTCGCAGCTTTCGAAGATTGTGACTCGGATACCGGAACGCAACACTATGTGGCGTGCCCAGACCCCACAGGCATTCCGCCTGCCGTTGATAAGGGATGCCTACCAATGTGCGCTGCAAGACCCAAATTTCCGGGCAACCGACGACTGCGGCGTGGTAAAAAGATACATGCCCACAGTGAAAATCCACATCGTGGAAGGAGAAGAACAGAACCGCAAGATAACCTTTAAGGAAGACCTGCACTCGTGAACTTTTTCCTGATGGGCATTCTTTCGGTCAGGAAATGAATGATTGACAATTAACGTATCAGTGTTACTGAACCAAAGAGATAGAATGTTTCTTTGGGTGAAGAGGTTGTCTTGTATCGTATTTTGTACACATAAGTTCCGCTGGGGCAGTCTTTTCCATTGTGTGTGCCGTCCCAAAATTGTGTGAGTCCATCAAATCGTGTTAGAAAAACACCCATACGATGATATATCACAACGTCCGCTTCCAAAATATTATTGGTGTGAAAGATGCGGAATACTTGATTGCTGTTTTGATTGGGAGTGAAGACGTTGGGTGCCCAAATATTGACTGTGTCGAAATGAGGCTCGGGAGGAGGAATTGGGGTTCGGGGACAATGATAGGTTGAAAGAGTGTAGACAATTGAGCTGTCTGCACCATGAACGTCGGTATTAAGTTGAGTGATTGAGCTGTCGTAAGAGAAGATGAAGCCATTCCACAGGAAAGGAAGCAGGGTGTCGCATATAGTCGTGTCGTAGTGAGTTTCAGAATTCGGCCAAACCTTTAAGTGATAATAAATAGTGCTGTCGCATCCCTTTGTGCTGATAAAATGGAATTGAACCCCATCAACATCGTTGAAAAAGGAACTGTCGCCAAAGTGAATGGGTGTTTGGTTTTGGACACAGGTGTCATAAACATTTGTAGTGTAGTTGGGATGGATGTGAACCGTAGTGCAAAGGGTGTCGGTGAAGCTTGTTTGGTCTGTTTCATTGGCTCGGTAGTTGACTATTGCACAAAGAGTATAATCTCCAATGGTATTGAATGTATAGATAAAGGGATTGGTTGTCTGGGAGAATCCGTCGGAGACGGACCATCTGACACTGTCGATTGTTCCATCGCAATTGATCTGGAAGGTGGACGAGTTGCCTTCACAGAGATTCATCCCGTTGGGGAAATCGGTGCTTGGGAAATTGTTGATTGTTAATTGAACTTCGGGAATGATGGGAGTGATGATTCTGTTGGAATAGCCCAATGTGTAGCCATAGCTGACACGATTACCATAACCGTAAATGCAGGCAATAAAACCGGAAGTGTCGGTTGAATAAATGGAGTGTGGTCCAGGAATAAGGGGTTGCCGGAGATGAGCGTAATTCGGGGCGTTAGGTAAAGGGGTAAAAGTGGCATAGTTTCCATCTATGCGGATATGGGAGGTGGCAGAGGTTGGGCAGATGATGTTGGCAGAGTGACTTGAGATGTTGGATGTGTTGATGATTGGGAAATTGATACCTTTAATGCTCTGCTCGATAGGAGGGATTGTGGTCATAGATGGGTCGCCGTTGCCTGCACCATTGGTGCTCGGGAAATAGATGTAAACCATAGCTGGTTCGCTTGTTTCGATGTAGTCGATGTTGTTGGACATAACATACTCGTATGTCTCAGTCTGATTGATTGTTGTTATGTTATTGCCGTTGATAGAGATAACGCAGTTGTCGTTGAGTGCTGTGATTCGAACGTAATCGGAAAAAGAGATGTCGGAACTGGGTACAATGAATTTGGTTCCCCAGTATTCGGTTGGAACAGCCTGTTCGACTACATGATCACAACTGGGGCGAATGTTTGTATTGGGAATATAAATGCAGGCATCGCCATTGAAGACGGCTATTTTTTTGCCATTTTGGGCTGTGACAATTGTTCCTGACAAGTCGCCCGGGGTTGTGCTTTGAACCTGATAGGCTTGACCGGCGTGTGCTATAGTCACATTGTATGTTTGGCCATCGTGATGTCCATCAATAGAGTTGCCATGTTGTTGAATGGTCACGGTTACATTGTCTTCTGCGGCAACAATGACAAATTCGCTATAGTAGTGTGCGGAGGGATAGGTTTGAATAATATAGTTTGAGCGCAGCATGGAGGTAGGGATAATGTTTGTGTAGTCCAGATTCGGATATCCCTGTATGATTGCAAAAAGCGAAATGGTGTCGGTAGAGGTTACATGTAGACCAGTGTTTTGTATTCTGCCTGAGTTGGTATTGAAGGCCTGGGATGTGGGAATGTATAGACGATTGGTGCCAGTTGGGTTAATAGTCATCGAATTGCTCCATCCGGTATTAGGATTGGTGATGTTGAGAGTGCAAGGATTTATGGAATTGGCAAAAATACTAAGGGTTTGAGGCCCTGGAGTTGTATCGATATTATCCATGAAAGTGAGCCAAAAATCAGTACCAGTAGTGTTTTGTGTTTGTGCAAAAGAATTATTTATGCTGCTGATACACAATATAGTCAATATGAGTAATAATGGTTTCTTCATAATGCAAAGATAGTAAATTAATTTTAAAAAGTGATTAATTGAAAAAAAAAATGTACCTTTGCATTTGTAAAAGAATAACATCTGAATGTGTAACGAAAAATGAATAATACTATGGAGAGGAAAAAGGTATATGTCGGTATGAGTGCTGATATGATACATCCAGGACATCTCAATATTATCAAGGAAGCCTGCAAATTGGGGTCAGTGACTGTAGGAGTGCTTACAGATGCTGCCATAGCCAGCTACAAGAGGTTGCCTTATCTGAACTATGAACAACGGGCGGAAATAGTGTCGAACATAAAGGGCGTGGACAGAGTGGTTCCCCAGACTACACTAGACTATGTGCCTAATTTGCTGGAACTGAAACCCGACTATGTGGTACACGGGGACGATTGGAAAGAAGGTGTGCAACAGAAGACCCGTCAACGTATTATAGAAACAATGGCTCAGTGGGGAGGAAAGGTGATAGATATACCCTATACCCAAGGGATATCGTCTACGGCTATGAATCAGAGGTTAAAGGAAATCGGTACAACGCCAGAGATAAGGATGAAACGTTTGCGCAGACTGATTAATGCGAAAAAGATTGTCCGCATTATGGAATCGCACAACGGTCTTACGGGACTCATCATTGAGAATACTTTTGTAGAGGTGAACGGAGTAAAACAGGAGTTTGACGGCATGTGGGCAAGCTCGTTGACCGATTCGACCAGCAAAGGCAAGCCTGACATCGAAGCTGTGGATGTTACAACTCGACTGCATGACTTAAATGATGCATTGGAGGTGACGACAAAACCTGTTATTTTTGATGGAGACACAGGCGGAAAGATTGAACATTTTGTGTTTACGGTTAGAACATTGGAACGATTGGGTATTTCGGCAGTTATCATAGAAGACAAGGTGGGTTTGAAACAGAATTCACTGTTCGGTACAGATGCTGTGCAGACACAGGACACAATTGAAGGGTTTTGTGCAAAAATTAGGGCTGGGAAAAATGCTCAGGTGACGGATGACTTTATGATAATAGCAAGAATTGAATCACTGATAGCCGGTAAACCAGTATCGGATGCATTGGAACGTGCACAGGCTTATGTAGCTGCTGGAGCTGACGGGATAATGATTCATAGCAAAAATAAAGATGGGATGGATATCAAGGAATTCTGTACAAAATTCCGCGAAAAAGATATGTCCACACCTATTGTTGCAGTTCCAACTACATACAATCAGTATACCGAAGATGAGCTTGCATCGTGGGGTATTAATGTGGTGATTTATGCCAATCATTTGTTGAGAAGTGCATATCCCGCAATGGTTAATTGTGCAAAATCGATATTGACTCACGGGAGGAGTTTGGAAGCCTCAGAGAACTATTGCATGTCGATTAAAGATATACTCACTTTAATACCTGGTACAAAGAAATGATTACTGCTCAGTTTTTTGTGGAGACGTTGCGAGGTGAGGGAGTGGATTTTTATACGGGAGTGCCCGACTCTCTTCTAAAATATGTGTGTGCATATATAACTGATAATGTGGATGCCAAGCACCACATTATTGCAGCCAATGAGGGTGGAGCGGTAGGACTGGCTGCAGGTTACCATTTATCGACAGGGAAAGTGGGATGTGTATATATGCAGAATTCGGGAGAGGGGAATGCGGTAAATCCGCTGGCTTCGCTTATAGACAAGGAGGTGTATCACATTCCATTGCTGTTGTTGATAGGTTGGCGGGGTCGCCCAGGGGTACACGATGAGCCACAGCATGTAAAACAGGGAAAGATAACAACCGGATTGCTGAATGTGCTTGGAGTGAATTATGAGGTGTTGAGCAAAGAAGAAAGTGTAGCCGGACAACAGATAAAGAAGGCAATGTCCAGTATACGAGAAACAGGCGAGCCTTTCGCATTGGTTATTGAGAAAGATACCTTTGAATCGTATGAGTTGAAAAATAAAGTAGATTATGGCTTTACAGTATCGCGTGAGGATGCTATTAAAACAGTGACAGGGTATCTTCCAGATGATGCTGTGATAGTTAGTACTACTGGTATGATAAGTCGGGAACTATTTGAGTACCGCACCTCCATGGGACAGGGACATCATCGTGATTTTCTCACCGTTGGTTCTATGGGGCACGCATCGATGATAGCTCTTGGCATTGCAATTAACCAGCCAGAAAGGAGAGTATATTGTTTTGATGGCGACGGTGCCACTTTGATGCATATGGGCAATTTGCCTATAGTGGCAAGTGCAGAACCACGTAATTTTGTTCATGTGGTATTCAATAACGGCGCTCACGACTCGGTGGGTGGACAACCTACGGTGGCTGTGAGGATTGACTTGGCTGGTGTTGCACGGTCGGCCGGTTATCGCCATGTGGTTACTGTAGATTCGATTGAGGATTTTAAATCATGCAAAGAACTATTGACACAAGATGGTCCGGTATTGATAGAGTTTCGTGTTAAAAAAGGTAATCGAAAGGATCTTGGCCGACCCACGACAACTCCTGTTGAAAACAAGAAAGCACTGATGAGATTTCTACAATCAGATGACTTGAAGAAAGATTGAGAATGCAACGTATTATATTTGGAATTGACAATCTAAAAAACGTCATTGGAACGCTTAAGGTAAAGAAGGTTCTCTTAGTGGCTGATTCATCGTTTGGATTTTTAAATATCAGGGATTCAATCGAAAGTCAATTGGAGAAGTATGTCTTTTTTGACCATTTCGATTCAAATCCACAATATGATAGTGTTTGCGAAGGAGTTAGAGTGTTTAATGACAATTGTTGTGACGCGATTGTGGCTGTTGGAGGAGGAAGCAGTATGGATGTGGCAAAGTGTATAAAGCTTTACTGCCGAATGGATAATGTCCGAAACTATTTGGAACAAGATTGTTTTGATACGGGCATACCAATTGTTGCGATTCCCACTACTGCGGGTACTGGAAGTGAATCCACACGGTTTGCAGTGATTTACTACCAGGGAGCCAAACAATCGGTAAATCATATTAGTATTATTCCTGACTATGCTATTTTGGAACCGAAAGTGTTGAAGACTTTGCCCGACTATCAAAAACGTTGCACATTGATGGATGCTTTGTGTCAGGGTATTGAGTCGTGGTGGTCTGTTAACTCTACTCCACAATCGCAGGCGATATCTAAAAAGTCGGTGGAAATGCTTTATGATAATCTGCGCGCCTATCTTCAAGGAGATGAAGAGTCTTCTGCTCGTGTGATGGAGGGGGCTAATTTGGCTGGACAGGCTATCAATATCACCCAAACAACAGCTCCGCATGCTTTTAGCTATAAACTAACATCTATGTATAAATTGCCACACGGACATGCAGTGGCATTGTGCATGAGGGAAATATGGCCCTACATGCTAAAACATTTGAACAAATGTGTTGACAAAAGAGGGACTGCACATCTGGAAAACGTGTTGGATGAAATAGCTAATACGTTACATTGCAAGAGTAGGGAAGAGTCTGTGGAGATGTTCAGTTCGTTGGTTGATTCACTTATGTTACAAAGACCACAATCACATTCAAGAGAAGCGGATTTGGAGATATTATCACAGTCGGTTAATCCGGTAAGACTGAAGAATCATCCCATCGCACTGAATGAATTGGATGCTCGTAATATTTATGAAAGGATAGTACAATGAGGGAATTATTGGTTAAAATCGCTATAAAGTTGGGTGTGTACCAACAGATGATGAAGGTTGACAACCACATCCAGATGAGAAAACAAAACAAGGCATTCGCCCAATATGGATTGCAGACATTGGACGAAGCCATGAAAGCGGCCAAAGAAGCAGGGACAGAGCTTTTTTTGGCTTTTGGTACCCTATTGGGTGCATATAGGGAAAAGGGTTTTATCCCATACGATTGCGACCTAGACACAGGCATGCTGGGAGACCAACAATCGCAGCAATTTTTGGATGCTATGCAGCGTCATGGTTTACGACATATTCGAAGGTATTATGTGAAAGAAACAGGCAGGATATGTGAGGATAAATTTGAATATATGGGAGTTCATATTGATGTACACTATTTTTACAGGGATGAAAATGGGGAGTTGTTCTGCGACTTATGCCTCCCTCACGAAACAAAAGACTGGCGTACGGCAAATGCATCTGATGGATTCCCGTCCATTGTTAGAACTGTTCCATACAGCACGTTTGAGGAGAAGGATTTTATGGGTATTAAATGTTTTATGCCAGAAAAAGTTGTGGACTGGTTGAAAACTCTGTATGGGGAACATTTTATGACACCAGACCCCAAATGGTCTATGGGTGATCACAAACGTAGGGCCCAGAGTCGGGGTGAGCGCTTGTATAGGGTGGAATTGAATTAAAACAGGCCACAATGCTGGCTTCTTTTACCTCATGTGGGGCTATCTATAGATGAGTTGTTTCTAATGTATAGAATCAATCGGGTCTAAGTCAAACTTCAAGCGAATCAGATTGCTTAAGGAATTGACTTCTTCCGGAGTTCGGGGTCGGACAGGATTACTGAGTTATTGAATAATCGAAAGGCATGTTGGGCAATACTTTATTTGCCGAGTAACCCTCGTGTGACATTTCTACGGAAAGCCACCAGCTTGTTTCCTTTGGCGCATTCTCCACGAATGGCGAATCCGCACCACAGTGCTATCGTGCCTCCCCATTTTACAGCTTCTTTGCACAGGCGGTTGAGGTATTTTTTGCGCGAGATTTGTTGTGTACGGTAACGCTCGCTAACGCCAATACTATAGGTGAGGCGGTCGAAGTAATCCTGGGTGAGCTTGTGGGGTGGGATGATGTGGTAGAGGATAGCATTGGGGAGATAGTAGAAATGCATGCCGTGTGTAGTCATTTTGTCGAAGAGGTCTTTTTCCTCTGCTCCGATGAGGCTGTTGCCTTTGCGCCCCAGCTCCACATTGAATAGTCCAACAGTGTCGAAAACACTTTTTCGGTAGCATGCATTGCCGCCACCAGGGAAAGCTCCACGCGGAAATTCACGTTGGTTGTTTCCGAGAAAGAGTTTGCCGGTAATGAGTTGTCGGGTGTAGTGGGTCATCCATTCGGGCTCCTCGGTTTCGTAAACGGGAAGGATGGGACCACCGGCGGCGACTGCTTCGGGATGGTGTGTGAAGAAATCGGAATATGTTCTAAGGTATTCCGGGTTGACTGTGGCATCGTCGTCTACATAGACCAAAAGGTCGCCTTGAGCATTTCGAATGCCACAGTTGCGGGCGTATGAGAGTCCTTGGTTTGTTTCGAGGAAATAGCGGAAACGGATGTCGGGATAGTCGGCTTGAAACCGACGGCACTCATTCTCGGTGCCGTCGGTGCTGTTATTGTTCACCAGCACAACTTCGTACTGGTTGTGGGGATAGTCGTTTTCGGCAACGCTCTTCAGAACGTTGTATATGTATTTGTCGCGATTGTATGTACAGAGAATAACTGAAATCATGCTTCTTTGACGTTTTGAGACTTGCGCTTGCGGTAATAGATGAACAGGGTGGCACCGATAATAAGCACTGTGGCTATGGAGCAGATGAGAGTGATGTGGTCCAGACGGTGCATGGTGGGAGCTTCATTGCGGAACTCGATGACGTGATCGCCCTCGGGGATAACCATTGCACGGAGAATGTAGTTGGCACGGAGATATTCGGCTGGTTGGCCATCGATGTATGCCTTCCAGTCGGGAGCATAGTATATCTCGCTAAAGACGGCCAGCATTGGGGCTCTGCAATGGCTGTGGTAAGTGAGTGTATTCAGGTTGGTGGGATGTTTATGTTCCATCTCTATAGTGGCGTTGCTGTCCCAAGCCAGCGCGTTCAGCCCTTTGATGCATGGTTCTGGCAGCCCGGTCAGTTTGCCGCCCATCTCAGGAATGTTGACGATAGCATCTGTGGCGGGATTAAACTCGTTCAGTTTTGTTATCTCGTCGTTGGCAGTCTCCACGGGTCGAATATTTTGTACGAACCAGCAGTTGCCCAGAGCGTCTGGATTGCGTTGCACCTGTCCGTTGTTGGCTACAATGTAACGGGTGTTAAGCATGTTCAGAATATTCGGGTTAATCTGATAACTGATGTAAAAGTCGATGATATCTTGATAACGACGCAGTTTTGCAGCACTGTATCCACCCACCTGGTTATGGAAGGCAGAGGGCTTGGAGTCGTTGAAAGTGTTGACGGCAAGGTTCAGGACGCGGTAGTCTTGGTCGTTAAATTGAGCGGCTATTGCATCAATGTCGCGGTCGTACTGGGCGGGTTGCATTTCAAGCATACGGGCATTGCGAACATAGTTCTCGCTATTGAGGTAGCGGCTGTTGACCCCTTGAAGGTCGATGACTATGAGCAGGGCCAGAACTACTGCAAGTATTGGAGCGGATTTGGGTTTGGATGAGAAGTGTTTGATATATGCCCAAAGTGCTGCAGCAGCCAATAGGATGAAAATAATGCTGCGCCAAGAATCGCTCACAAACAAGGCTTTTCGGTCTTTTATAAAGATGCTTTGAATTGTGGACCATTGGTTGCCGTATTGTCTTGCCATTTCGGTGTCGGCACTACCGCTATAACTGAATCCTCCGCAAATCAAGAGGCCAATTAAAATGGTTCCGAGAGTGACTCCTGCTGAGATGTATAGACCGCGGAGCAGGCGTTTGGTGTCGTCAGAACTGTGTGCTGTGGTTGCCTCTTTCAGTCCCAGAATGGCCATTAGAACAGCCAGTACGTTGGCCAAAACCAAACTCATGGAGGGAGTGCGGAATTTATTGTACAACGGCAGATTGTTGAAAAGCCACTCATTGAGGGGCATGAAGTTGCGTCCCCACGAGAGCAGTATAGCCAGGATGGTTGCTATGAGAATCCACCAACGTTCGGGTCCCCTCACTACTATCAGGGCAAAGATAAAGAGGAAGACTATAATGGCACCGAAGTAGACTGGGCCGCTGGTAAAAGGTTGGTCGCCCCAATAGAGAGGCATTTTGTCTTGATGGAAATTTGAGTAAGATGCGCTACTCTTGTCCACAGGTTCTATGCTGCCACCGCCACGGGAACCAGGAACCAGTAGTGTGTATGTTTCCCCTATGCCGTAGCTCCAGCTGAATGCATAGTTGATGTCGAGACCTTTGTCGTTTGAGTTGTTGTTGCGGGGATATTCCTGTCCATAGAGATCTTGCGGAGTTACGGTTATCTCGCTGCCACCACGCATGGTGTATGCCATGTATTCTTGATTGACAAAAAGGTGACGGGTGTTGCAGGCAAGAGCCAACAGAACTCCTACCACCAGAATTCCAATCGAGGCGAGTAATTGGGGAAGGTGTTTCTGTTTGATGGCATAGATGATATAAACCGCACCCATTATCACGCCAGCAATTGCGGTGTAGAATGTAATCTGAATGTGGTTGAGGGCAATCTGCAGTCCTAGTGCAAGAGTAAAGAGGATTCCGCCCCACACCCAAGAGTGGATGGCTCTCTTGCGGTCTGTCCGTATTAGTCCGGCACCTTTCAGACACAGCAGTTCGGCTGCCAACACAGGAGCCATCATGGCCATTGCCCATGCTTTGGTGATATGTCCGGCCTCAATGATAATGATGTTATAGCTTCCAAGTCCAAATGCCAGCCCACCAAGTAATGCCAGCCAGGGACTGACTCCCAATGCCAGCAGGGCCACATAGAAGCCCAGCAGATATAGGAAAAGTACCCCCATATCGTTCTGCCTGCCGAAGGGCTGCAAAGTGAAAAGGCTTTTGATTGGAGTGAATACCGATTGTTGAGGACTGTTTGTAATCTGATATCCAGGCATTCCGCCAAACATGCTGGGGCACCATGTGGAATAATCGCCAGTGGCTTGATGATAGTCTTTTTGGGCTTTGGCCATTCCCTCATATTTCTGTAGGTCGCCTTGTGGAAGGGCTTTGCCTTGCAGCAGAGGCATGAAATAGATGGCCGAAATGGCAAGGATAACTGCAATAAAGGCAGCGTGGGTAAATATGCTTTTTTTCATTGTGGTATTATGTTATCAAAATGGGTTTTATAATGAAGTTTAGCGTTATTGTTTGGGCTCTTGTTTAGTGACTGGGTAAGCAATTCGCGCATGATATATGCTCAGCATTTTGGATTTGAGTATTTGCCGTATGCGGGTAATGTCGCCAAAGGTGAGGTCGCAATTCTGTAGTTGGTGCTGATTGATTTTGCTGTCTATCACGTTGTCAACCAGTTTGTCTATAGCTTCCTTGCTATGGTTGTTGAGACTTTTGCAGGCGGCCTCAACGCTGTCCACTATCATCACTACTGCAGTTTCGCGAGAGAATGGCATGGGACCGGGATATTGGAAGTCAATAAGGTTGACGGGTTGGTCTGGGTGTTCGTTCACCTGTTTGGCATAGAAGTAACCAGTAACCGTGGTGCCGTGGTGTGTGCGTATAAAGTCTTGCACAGCAGACGGGAGGTGATACTTTTTGGCCAGACTGAGACCGTCTCTCACGTGCTGTATTATGATTCTTGCGCTTTCGGTATTGTCCAGTTCGTTGTGTGGATTGAAGTCGTTGTTTTGATTTTCGGTAAAATAGAGGGGAGCCTCCACTTTTCCTATATCATGATACAGGGCTCCAACTTTGGCGAGTAGGGCGTTTCCTCCAATCTCGTTAATAAGGTCTTCGCTGATGTTGGCAACCTGCATGGCGTGCTGGAAGGTTCCGGGTGCGTTGCGTGACAGTTCGCGCAGGGCAGGGGTGTTGGTCGACGAGAGTTCGAGGAGTGTGAGGTTGGTGGTCAGTCCGAACATCTTCTCAAAGATATAAATGAGGGGATAGGCCAGCAGGAAGAGTAGGGCATTGAGGAAGAACACCAGGTAGCGGCTCAAATTGAGGCCGTCCAGGGTACTCTCCTGGCTCAGCACACCGAATGTGAAAATCAGAGAGTATGTGAGGAATATGACAATGCTGACGACAAAGAATTTGCTACGGCTTTCGAAGTTGCGCACGGTGACTATCGACATCATGCCGGCGATGAGTTGGTAGAATATGAATTCGAATGGGTTGGGCACCATGTTGGCCAGAATGATGATGGTGGTAACATGCACATAGAGGGCCACACGCATATCGAAGAAGATTCTCATAATGACAGGCACAATACACAATGGCACAATCAATATCAGCTCGGGATTCCAATACGATACCAGCGCAGTGGAAGCAGACATCAGCAATATGAGAATCATTACAAATGTGACTTTCGTGTTGTCTTCTAAGATGGGGTGATGAGTGTTTTTCAGGAACATGTACAAGGCCAGAAATGCAAAAATACACAACATGAATTGACCCACAAACCTCCCAAATGGGCTGTAGTGTTCTTGAAATCTCTGGCTGTTTTCTTCCTCTAACGATGATATGATTAAAGCTTGTTCTTTTGTTACTGTCTGTCCTTGAGAAATAATAAGTTGCCCCTGTTTCACCATTCCCGAGGTGGTTGTGAGTTGAGAGATGCGCGAGTTGAGCTCCAGTTGTGTGCGGTTGGCATCATATACGATATTGGGTATCATTACGCTGTCGCGCAATAGGTTGTCGGTAATATCGAATTCTGTAATATACTCTTCGGGCGAGTGCTCCGAACCGATATTACCATCCAGTATTATCAGTTCGTGGGTTTTGAAATCGGGCATTTCCGAAGGAGTTTGTATGTATCCTATAGCATAAACGCTGTCAAGAGTTTTGCGCAGTTGTTTCAGATTGACGTAAGGATGCGTGGCAGTGAGTGCGTTCAGACGTTCCACAGCTTGGGCGTATGCCTCTTTGTTGTAGTTGAAATATAAAGTCTGTTTGGCCTTTGCGGCATTGGTTTCCTGCTCTATCTCGCTTGGCGATTTCTTTACGGCAAAATCAAAGGGTGCTACCAAGTCGTTGTCTCTCCATATACTACCTTCTACATAGTCATATTGCTCTCCCGAATAAGTGTTGGGGAACATCAGCGGAATCAAAGCCGCCGATACCAGCATCAGCAATACTTTGGTCAGTATGGGCAGATGCTTGACGGTGGCGAAAATGATATTCTTTATTTGCATAACTAGTTGTCTTTGTTAATGAAATGGACAATGCAAGGATAGTATGTCTTCCCATTCAAAATGCAAAGGTACGAAAAAAAAACGACTTAACTCCTTTACTGTATTGTTTTTTGATTTTTCGATACAGCAAAGACGGACTTGTGCGGCGTTGCCGTCGGAGTCGTAACCCATGGTGTTGAGCTTGGGGGCGAATAGGGAACCTTTCGAGCCTGTCCGCCAATTCGACCTTATTTTGTATTGATATATAGAGTAATTAACCCGATTTATTAACCCTAAATTCAAAACAAAATGTCAGGTTACATTTTCAAGTACCAGTTGGCGATGGCCTACTTCCCCGAGGTTAAGCCCGAAACGGCCAGCAAACTCCTCTCCAAGGAGATTACCCGCAATGCGTCCTTGATGGCGGCTCTCCAAGCCACAGGCTACGACCACCGCACCGCACACCGCTTCTCTCCGAAGCAGCAGCAGATTCTGATTCAGTTTCTCGGTGAGCCGTAACCACAGACATCGCAGCCGTGAGGTTGTACCCAGCCCCACGGCTGCAACTTTCAGCAAAGGATTGTTGGCAACCTCTTCACCGCCTTGGCCTTGGTCTTGTTCAGCAGGTCAGCACAAACAATAATAAAAAGCGGGACGCCTATGGTTTAGAAGCCAACGTGTTGTTGTAGGAGGTAGTATTCTCTCACTTCACTGGGAGAACCCTTCCCATTTAATACAGCCAACATCAACTCGTATAGTTTCAAATGTTCCTTGATAAACAATGTCCTTGGATTTACTTTGTCTAACACGCTCCTTGCATAATTGTACTTATCGATATGTTCCAGCATGATTATTGTGAGGGCAATCTGCATTTCCGGCATGTCGTATTTACTGGTACTGGCATTGTTGTATGTAAGCACCTGTTCAAAATGAAACAATGCCGCATCATATTCTCCGATAGAACGATAGTATTTCCCCAAACAAGAATGACCCGCCATGGTGACGAGATGTTCTTCTGGAAATAACTTAATCATCTTCTCCATCAAAACTGCCCCTTTTTTCCGTTGAGACTCTTCATCATCATGCATCAACTCATATGCTTCCCTTTTTATATACTGCGCTTTTTGTGTATTATTCAATTGTCTTTTCGTCATCCGGCATATTCATTGTTAAGCGAGGTGTTTTATTATCAGAAGTCGGAAATTGTACAAATCAGCATTCGTTTCCATCGCAATCAGCTCGGGCTTGTGCCAGAATAACCTTTTGGAAATTCTGTATATAAATAACATTCTGTCAGCGATACTTAATATTATTCTTATAGATCCATTATTTTGAGTGTTTACTGTCGCAGAAAATTCCATGCAAAATTGCGTGAATTCTACCTTCTGAATTATCATGCCATGTAGATGAGTATTCAGAATTTCTGAAGCAAATAGTGCAAAATCGGTAAATTTATAGATATAAATCAGGTCTTTAGTACTTTGTAGGTCCATTATAATAAATAATTGATATTCGACGATACAAGACGACAATATGAGTGGGGTACACGCTGGGGTAGCCTTGCAAGTAGCGTAATTCCATGCCATAATTATATCCTACAGGGAATGAACCTTCTCCTATATCGAATATAGCATATCCTTGTTCTATTTTCAATTGAATCCAATCACGATTAAATTGCTTTCCTTCTAGAATGTTTCCCCTAAAATTGTCATTAGTTGCAGAATTCCAATCACTGCTTATTGTTTCGGCTTCAATTACATTTGCCACAGGATTCACTCTTCCGCCCATGTCTCTACCGATCACAATAATTCTGCTGTTTGGACGACCAGTCCATGGATTGATATTATGGCTTGTAGCATAAGCATAGGCAGATGTTCCTCCAGCTATACCACCCAAAATTCCTCCAGATAATGCACCGGTCAAGCCTCCGTTAAACATAGCAGGAAGAACCCATCCACTACTTATTCCGGAGGTTACAAATCCTGACGCAAAACCTGCGGCAGCCCCAGCCGTTCCTCCTGCAAGAACTCCCCTTAATACTGGTGAGGTTATATTAAACCCGTTTATCATGACGTTAACACCACGTGTCGCCCACTGCCCTGCCATTCCACCGAATGTAGAGGCAATACTCCCAGTAACGGCACCTGCCAAAACGTCACCTCCACCAAGCCATGAGTTCACTCCGCCAGCCAACGCTCCGCCAGCGGCCATCCATCCTGGTCCAAAACAAGCACTTGCACCTTGGGCTGCCCCTGCAAAGAATGCCGCTGCTCCCTTACCAACTGTAGTCCAAAAGTCATACCCAGACAAATTCCCATTGACAGCATTTACCGCCACATTCACCACACCACCAACTGCAGCAGCAATCAATGGAATAAACCATGCTAATTCTCCATCTTCGTCCACATACATCACCGGGCTATTCCCGCAGTAGGAGTAGCGGTTGAATCCTTGTGTAGAGAAAGGACTCTGCACTTGTGGGTCAGGCGAGAAGAAGCGGCCCAGCACTGGGTCGTATAGGCGGGCATTCATGTTGATGATGCCGAAGCGATCGTAGTTTTCATGCCTAGTAAATCCGCGACGGAATGCAAAATTGCGGCCGTCCTGCGCCAAAGTCCAGTCGGAGGCACTCATGCGGTTGCCCCACGGGTCGAAAAGACAACTTTGCACGACATACCGATTGCCGTCCACAATGCGCTCCCTGCTTCCGAGCAGGTCGGTCTGCACGTAGTAGATGCTGTCGGCATTGGCGGTGGTATTATGTACATGTAGTGCCACAATCTTTCCTTCTGCGTAGATATAA
>Ga0247611_10001380_pt1 | contig 43363 bp, 40 predicted proteins | sample 177DNAGHGhighgp2_FD_192422 | JGI IMG/M metagenome (GOLD analysis project Ga0247611, IMG submission 192422) | Sheep rumen microbial communities from Palmerston North, Manawatu-Wanganui, New Zealand - 1770 DNA GHGhigh gp2 | ecosystem: Host-associated > Mammals > Digestive system > Stomach > Rumen... | reverse complement strand
GGAATAGAACATATAATTTTGAAGAAGGAATTAAAGAAACTGTTGATTGGTATTTAAATAATCAAGACTGGATTGATAATATTTTATCAGGCGAGTATAGGAATGCTTATAAAGATTAGATATTGGAAAGATAATAAGAAATGTGTATAATTACTTTTCTTTTTTTTTATTTAATGTTATAATTATTTGTGTAATAAATTAAATGAAAGAAATGGTGATATTATATGAAAGAGGAAAAGATATTTGAGTATTTTAATAATAAAATTGCTAAATTGAATGATAAATATGAAGAAAGTAAAAAAACAATTTATGAAAATGAAATTGAAATAAATGAATTGAAAAACGAAATTGGTAATCTTAATTTCTATATTTCAAATTTAAATAATTCTAAGAAAAATAATTTTTTAAAGAAATTTATGAAAAAATTATTATCTAAAAATTCGAAAATAAGTATGATAATATCATTGTTATGTCATATGATAGCTCATCCTGTAAGAGCAATAAGTTTAGTTACAAAAATTAAAAAGTTTAATTATCATGCCGGAGATTTTTTGCTTGATATTTTATATTTAAAAAATGGTAAAATAAATTTATCATCAAAGGAAAAACCAATTGTATCAATTATTATACCAGTTTATAATCAAATTGAATTTACTTATAAATGCTTAAAATCTATTGAAAAAAATACTAATGACGTTGATTATGAAATAATTATTGCTGATGATGTTTCAATTGATGGAACAAGAGTTATAGATTTATATGTTAAGGGGATTAATGTTGTAAAAAACAAAAGTAATATGGGATTTTTGAAAAATTGCAATAATGCTGCTACAACCGCTAAAGGTAAATATGTTTTATTTTTAAATAATGATACAAGAGTAGAAGATAAGTGGTTGAGTTCTTTAGTAGACTTGATTGAAAGTGATAATACTATTGGAATGGTTGGGTCAAAGTTAATTTATCCAGATGGAAGACTTCAGGAAGCTGGTGGAGTTATATATAATAATGGTGGAGGATGCAATTACGGAAAATTTGATGATCCAAGTAAACCACAATATAATTACATAAGAGATGTTGATTATATTTCAGGTGCATCTATAATGATTTCTAAATCATTGTGGGATGAAATAGGTGGATTCGATCTGCGTTATGCACCAGCATACTGTGAGGATTCAGATTTAGCTTTTGAAGTAAGAAATCATGGTTATAGAGTAGTATATCAACCGAAATCAGTTGTAGTTCATTATGAAGGAGTATCTAATGGTACGGATGTCAATAGTTCAAGTGGTTTAAAGCATTATCAGGTAGTTAATAACAAAAAATTAAGAGAAAAATGGGCTAAAGAATTAGAAATGCTTCCTGTTCCAAATTCAGATAGAGATAATTTTTCTTTTCGTGATCGACTTCACAATAAAAAAGTTGTTCTTGTTGTTGATCATTATGTACCTGAGTACGATAAAGATGCTGGTTCAAGGACAACTTTTCAATATCTTAAATTGCTTGTTCAAAAAGGATTTGTTGTTAAATTTTTACCAGATAATTTTAATCATAGTGAACCGTATACAAGTTGCTTAGAACAAATGGGAATAGAAGTTTTATATGGGATATGGTATAAAGAAAATATTGATAAATGGATATTGCTTAATAAAGATAATATAGATATTATTTATTTTAATCGACCTCATATTACGATTAAGTATATTGATTTTATTAAAGATAATACCTCTATAAAAATTATTTATTATGGACATGATTTGCACTTTTTAAGAGAAGAAAGAGAATATGAAATAACAAAAGATGAGTATCATTTACATGAGTCAAAGAAGTGGAAAGAAATAGAATTATCGATTATGAAGAAAGCAGATATAGTTTATTATCCATCTTATGTTGAAGAAGAGTATATTAAAAATATAGATTCATCTATACCTGTTAAAGCAATTAATGCCTATATGTTTGATAAAGTTGATGAAAAAGAACAATTTGATTTTAAAGAAAAAGAAGGTATTTTGTTTGTAGGTGGATTTACTCATCGTCCAAATCTTGATGCTGTTAAGTGGTTTTCTGAAAACATATACCCAATCATAAAGAAAAAAAAGCCTATTCCGTTTTATATAGTTGGTTCTAATCCCCCATCAGAAATAAAAAAATTAAATGGTAATGGAATTATAGTTAAGGGTTATGTTTCTGATCAAGAATTAGAAAATCTTTATAAAAAATGTCGCTTAATTGTTGCACCTTTACGATATGGCGCAGGTATTAAGGGAAAAATAATAGAAGCAATGAAAATGGGGATACCAGTTGTTACTACTTCTTGTGGCGCAGAAGGAATAAAAAACACTAAAGATTTGCTAGTTGTTGCTGATACAGAAGAACAATTTTCTGAGAAAGTTATAGATATTTATGATGATTACGAGAGATTAAATAATATATCATTAAATGAAAGAAAATATATTAATAAAAATTTTACTTCTAATTCTGCATATGAGATTATTAAAAATGATTTGGAAATAACAAGTGATTATTTAATTGTTACTCCTGATGGATTTGGTAGTAAAGGTGACGAAGCCATGATTAAAGGAGTTATTAAAATACTTGGTGATAGTAAAAAAATTAAATTACTAACAGTTAGAAAGAAAACCTGGCTGAATGAAATACATATCTCTAATAAAAATATTAGCGAAGAAGTATTAAAAATATCCAATTTTAAAATGTATGAACCTAGAGAAAAAAAATTAATTATATTAGGAGCTGATTTAATTGATGGAACTTGTGGAATAGAGGAAAGTATTTCTAGATTAGAGTTAGCTGAAATTTTTGCGAATGATAACAAGCCAGTTTATATTTATTGTTCATTTAGAAGTGATGTAGATCCAATCATTGTAAAAAAGATAAATCAATTACCTAAAAATATTAATATATATTTAAGAGATGAATTATCAATTGAAAATTTTAAGAAACAAGTTAATTATCCATATTCATATTTTCCAGATTTTGCTTTTTTTGCAGAACCTGAACAAAGCGATAGAAGTATTGAAATCAAAAAAGAATTGGAAATGATTAAATTATTTTCCAATCATTTGATTGGATTGGATTTTTCAGAAACATCATTTAGGAGCTTTTATAAAGATTTATCGATTAAAAATCGAACTGAATATGTTGAAAAAACTATTGATATTATTTTAGAAGAAATGAAAAATCCTTATCTAGTTTTAATATCACATGATACTAGAAGTTGGAATGATCATTTTTCAGATACAGATTTTCAAAAAATAGCCATTAATTATTTGAATAAAATTGAATATACGCAATTTAAAGTAATTCCAGATGATTTGTTTTATACAGAAATTTTATATTTTATGCCATTGCTAGATACTATTATAAGTGGAAGAATGCATTTTTCAATTTCAGCAATGAAAAAAAATGTAATTCCAATAGTGTATACAGGAAAAACACACGATAATTGCTATTTAATGATTGATAAAATAAAAGGTATGTTTATTAATAGACTTGAAGATGATTCATTTGCGGTAAGTTCTGATAAGGAATTAAAAAATATTTTGCATAAATTTTATAATAATGAAATACCTATAGAAAAATTGAAAAAAATAATACAAAGAGTAAATGAAAAAGATAAAGAGGACTATACTAAAATGAAAAAAATATTATTAAATGAAGAAAGGAAGTAAATAATGATTATACGAGCAAAAGCACCTTTGAGATTAGGATTAGCTGGAGGTGGAACAGACATTTCACCATTTTGTGATTTATATGAAGGAGCAATATTAAATGTTACAATTAATATGTATGCATATTGCATACTTGAACCAACAAAGAATAATAAAATAATTATTGATTCTTCTGATAGAGGGGAACACTTTGAATCAAAGACATCAACATATTTGGATATATCTGATAAAAATGTTTTATTAGTGAAGGGAGTATATAATAGAATTGTAAAAGAATTAAACTTAAAAAAAGGATTGTCTTTTAAAATTACTACATATTCTGATGCTCCTGTTGGAAGTGGACTCGGTGCTTCTAGTACAATGGTTGTTTGTATTTTAAAAGCTTTTACAGAATGGTTGAATTTACCGTATGGTGAGTATGATATTGCACGTCTTGCATATTCTATAGAACGAGAAGATTTGGATTTACATGGTGGAAAACAAGATCAATATGCTGCAACATTTGGAGGTTTCAATTTTATGCAATTTCGTCAAAACAATGATGTTATCGTCAATCCATTAAAAATTAAAAATTGGGTTAGAGATGAAATTGAAAGTGAACTAATTTTGTATTATACAGGGACTTCTAGAGAAAGCGCTAAAATAATAGATGCTCAGATAAAAAACACAAAGAAAAATGATGAAAAATCAATAAATGGTATGTTAAAAATGAAAGAAAATGCTCATCAAATGAAAAATGCATTAGTTACGGCGAAATTTAATGATATTGCCAGATTGCTTACTGAAGGATGGCTAGCTAAGAAAGAAACAGCAACAACTGTCAGTAATTCTGAAATTGAGAAAATATACAAGTATGTTATGAAAAATGGTGCAAAAGCTGCTAAAATAAGTGGAGCAGGTGGAGGCGGTTTTATGTTGATTCTTTGTGATCCAAAAGAAAAATATAATTTGGTCAAAAAATTAGAAAAACTTGATGGTGTAGTTATGATTCCAACTATTTGTGAACATGGTGCAAAGGCTTGGACATTACGTGATGGAGAATGGAAATGAAAGTTGTTGTAATGGCAGGTGGTAAGGGAACAAGAATCTCATCGATAAATAGTGAAGTTCCTAAGCCAATGATTAAAATAGATGGTAAACCAATATTGGAACATCAAATAAATTTTTTTAAAAAAAATGGTATTAAGAATTTTGTATTTGTTGTAGGTTATCTTAAAGATTCAATAATAGATTATTTCAAAGATGGTAAAAAATTTGATGTTAATATTGATTACGTAATTGAGGATCAACCATTAGATACAGCTGGAAGTTTCTTTTATTTAAAAGAATATATTAAAAATGAAGATTTTATTCTCGTGAATGGTGATATTATTTTTGATATTGATATTGATAAGATAATAAAATTTCATAAAGAAAAAAAAGCAGACGTAACGTTGTGTACTCACCCTAATAGTCATCCGTATGATAGTTCTTTAATTATTACTGATTCAAATTCACGTGTTGTTAAATGGCTAAATAAAGAGGATGAACGAAAATTTTATCATAATAGAGTAAATTCAGGTGTACATATATTAAATAGTAAAGTATTAGATTTAGTAAGTGAACCTAAAAAAGTTAATTTTGATAGAGAAATATTAAAAGCAAACTTAGATTCATTAAATATATATGCTTATGATACACCTGAGTATATAAAGGATATGGGAACTCCAGAAAGATATTATATGGTAATAGATGACATGATTAATGGCAAAATACAATCAAAGAATCTTTCAAGAAAACAAAAAGCATTTTTTATAGATCGTGATGGTACCATTAATAAATATGTAGGATTTTTAAGAAATATAAATGATTTTGAACTTCTTGAAGGTGCTGTTGAAGGGATAAGAAGGATCAATGATTCAGGTTATTTAGCGATTGTTATAACAAATCAGCCAGTAATTGCTCGAGGTGAAGTAACTGTAGATGAACTGGATATGATTCATCAAAAAATGGAGACATTGCTTGGAGAAGGGGGAGCATATATCGATGGATTATATTATTGTCCTCATCACCCTGATAAAGGATTTGAAGGAGAAATTCCGGAATTAAAAATTAAATGTAATTGTCGTAAGCCTAACGTTGGCCTTGTTGAGAAAGCTGCTAAAGATTTTAATATTGATATATCATCTTCATATGTTATTGGCGATTCAGATAATGATAGGCAATTAGCAAATAATTTAGGTATACCATTTTTAGAAGTAAATCAAAACGCAAATATTTATTCATTAGTGAGTGAGGTGTTGAAAAATGAATAAAATTGATGAATTAATAGAAAGATATCCTGCTCTGGAGGAACAAAAAGATAATATTATAAAAGCATACGAAATAATAAAAAAGTCGTATGAAAAAGGAAATAAACTATTAATTGCTGGTAACGGTGGAAGTGCTGCTGATTCAAATCATATTGTTGGAGAATTAATGAAATCATTTGAATTACACAGAAAAATTGATGATGATTTATATAAAGAATTGGAAAAAAGTGAATTTTATAGGGATGAGTTATTAAATAGCTTACAAGGTGCTTTGCCAACTATTTCTTTAAATAATCATGAAAGCCTTAATTCTGCATTTTTAAATGATGTTAATCCAACAGCAACATTTGCTCAGCAAATAGTTGGATACGGTAATAAAGATGATGTATTTTTAGGAATATCAACATCAGGTAATTCAAAAAATATTGTTATGGCGGCGGTTGTAGCGAAAGCTAAGGGATTAAAAGTTATTGGTCTTACTGGAAGTAAAGATAGTGATTTAAAAAAGGTAGCAGATTTAACTATACAAGCACCAGAAACTAGAACTTTTAAAATTCAGGAATATCATTTACCAATATATCATGCTTTATGCTTAATGTTAGAAGATTATTTTTTTAATGAAAAATAGAGAAGTTGCCTTTTTTAAGGCAACTTCTCTTTGAAAAATACTTTTATTTTTAATTTATAAATGATATAATAATAAGGTAATATAAATTTGGAGGATGTATGAAAAAAATAGATGAAAATAATGCTATTGAAATTAATAATTTATACAAAAGTTTTAAAATAAATTCAGATAAACCTCGAACATTAAAGGAAAGACTTATTTTTTCAAAAAATAATAAAATTGAAAAAATAGAAGTACTTAAGGATATTAGTTTAAATATTAAAAAGGGTGAAACAGTTGCATTGATTGGTACAAATGGAAGTGGTAAAAGTACTTTGTTAAAATTAATGACCAAAATAATTTATCCAACAAAAGGTACAATTATTACAAATGGAAAATTGACTTCATTACTTGAATTGGGTGCTGGGTTTCATCCTGACTTTACAGGAAGAGAAAATATTTATTTTAATGCTTCTATTTTTGGATTAACAAGGTCTGAAATAGACGCACGTCTAAAAGAAATAATAGATTTTTCAGAATTAGGAGATTTTATTGATAATCCTGTTCGTACATATTCGTCAGGTATGTATATGCGTTTGGCATTTTCTGTTGCCATCAATGTTGATGCAGAAATATTATTGATTGATGAAATATTAGCTGTAGGTGATCAACATTTTCAAGATAAATGTTTTGAAAAATTAACTGAATTAAAAAATAGTGATAAAACAATTGTAATTGTAACGCATAGTTTAGGAAACGTAGAAAAATTATGTAATAGAGCAATTTGGCTTAAAGATGGTCATGTTGAAATGGATGGAAAAGTACAAGAGGTTGTAAAAAAATATTTAGAAGTATGTGGATAGGTGGTGAAAATATGAGTATTTTTAATGAATTATATCATTATAGAGAATTACTAAAAACAAATATCAAAAAAGAAATTAGAGGTAAATATAAAGGCTCTTTTTTAGGAGTTTTGTGGTCGTTTTTAAATCCTTTATTAATGGTTTTAGTATATGCTATTGTATTTCCATATATAATGAGAGTTAAACAAGAACATTATTTAATATATTTAATTACTGGTATTATTCCTTGGAATTTTTTTACTACAGTTGTCACATCTGGATGTAATTGTGTATGGATGAATGGTGGTATCATTAAGAAAGTATTCTTTCCAAGAGAAATTCTTCCGATAAGTGTTGTTTTGGCAGCATTAGTTAATTTTTTTATTTCATGTATTGTTATTTTATTATTTCTAATATTTGGCGGAGTCGGTTTAAATATTAATATTTTATGGTTACCTGCTATTGCAATAATTCAAGCAATTTTTAGTTTGGGAATACTATTTGTATTGTCTGCGATCAATGTATATGTTAGAGATATAGAATATTTAGTTGCATTTTTTATGAATTTAGTATTTTATGGAACACCTATTTTATATAATGCATCAATGTTTCCAGAAAAATATCAATTTATTTTAAATTTAAATCCCATGACACATTTTGTAGGTTTTTATAGAGATATTTTTTATAATAAAGTTGCACCTAATCTTACAACCTTATTCTTTTTACTGTTATTATCAATTATTATTTTAATAATTGGATACTTTATATTTAATAAGTTGGAAAAGGGATTTGCGGAAGAGGTGTAAAATGATTTCTTTTGTTATTCTTCATTACAAAAATATTTACGATACGCTTGAATGTATTTCATCAATAAGAAAAAATATGATTAGTGAATCATATTCAATTATTGTAGTTGATAATAATACTTTATCCGATTCAGAATACAAGAAATTAAAAGAAGTCTGCTCTGATGTAATAAAATTAAATAAAAATTTAGGATTTGCAAAAGGTAATAATATGGGGTGTAATTATGCAATAAAAAAGTATAATCCTGATTTTATCTGTGTATTAAACAATGATACCTTAATATTAAATAATAAATTTCTTGAGGAAATAGAAAATAAATATAAAGAAACTAAATTTGATATTTTAGGTCCAAAGATTATAACAGAAGATGGCGACTCGGTTAATCCTTTTTATGCATATTCTACTTTGAAAGAAATTAATGAAAAAATAGCATATCATCAGAAATTGATTAATATATATCAAAATAGTGTTTTAAGATACATGTTGAAGGTTTATATTAAAGTTAAAAAAATTTTTGTACCTAAAAAAAGATTAATGAATGGAGAAAAGTCAATGTATGATGTAGCTCTTCACGGATGTTGCTTGATATTTTCAAAAAAATATTATAAAAAGTTTAAAGATGTCTTTTATGAAAAAACCTTTTTATATCATGAAGAAGAATTTTTGGATTATCGACGAAGAAATAATCATCTAATTACATATTATGATTCTGATTTAGAAATATTTCATAAAGAAGGTTCATCTTTAAATGAAACATTTAAAAATAATTCAGATTACGAAAAGTTAATATTTAAAAATAAAGAGATAATCAAGTCATTAACTATTTTAAAAAATGTTATTGAAAATAAAATAGATATATAGGAGTGTAGTATGAAAAGTCCCAAAGTATCAGTTATAGTTCCAGTATATAATGTTTCTTTATATATTGAGAAATGTTTGGATTCATTATTTAATCAAACATATAATAATTTAGAAATAATTATAGTTGACGATTGTTCAACAGATGATTCTGCAAAAAAAGTAAAGAGTCTTATTAAAAATAAGAGTAATGTAAAATTTTATCAAAATAAGACCAATAGTGGTTTATCATATACTAGAAATTTTGCCTTTTCGAAAACGAGTGGTGAGTATATTAGTTACATTGATTCCGATGATTATGTTCCAAATAATTATTATGAAGAGTTAGTTAATAAAGCTATAAAAGAAAATGCTTCAGTTGTCATATGTGATATTAATCTTGTAGATACAGATAAAGGAACTAGTAGAAGAGAATATTGTGGTGGGAACACTAATTATGAGTTTGTTTCGAAATCTCTTGCAGCAAGTGCATGTAATAAATTATTTGAAAGAAAAAATATAGAAAATAATAAGTTCTCTGAAGGAAAAATTAATGAAGATATTGCAGTTGTGATTCCAATACTTGTAAATTCTAAAAAAATTTCTTATACAGATAAAACCTATTATAATTATATTCAAAGAAATACATCTATACAGAATTCAGAATTTTCACAGAAAAGATTTGATATTTTTTATGCTGTTAAATTAACTTTAGAAAGAATATCAAATAATAAAATATTTAACAAATATAAAGAAAACTTAGTATTCAACCAAATAATTTTGCTATTAATTTATGTTATACCAAAAGAAAAAAGCATTTTAAGAAGATATAAGTGGTTAAAAAAATATCATAAATTAAGCAAAGAATATGACATATTAAATAATATCTTTTTAAAAGAATTTTTAAATAATCAATCCAAAAAAAACAAATATTATTACAAACTAATTTTATTTTTAAATTGTTCAGGTTTTAATTTTTTATGTAGTTTAGTTATGCAGTTTGCTAGTATATATTCAAGCACAAAAAAAAGCGTTATAAAAAAAGATATTAGTCTTGATGATTTAATAAAATGTTCTTTAAAGCAACACGCTTTAAAGAATGAAAAAATTAGTATTTCTGTAGTTATACCAAATTATAATTATGAAAGATTTTTATATCAAAGGCTGTATAGCGTTTTATCTCAAACATATAAAATTAAAGAAATAATTATTTTAGACGATTTGTCAACCGATAATAGCCGTGAAAAAATTGATGAGATTTTATCCGTTTTACAGAAATATATCAAAATCAAAGTTGTTTACAATTCTGTTAATTCGGGATCAGCTTTTAAGCAGTGGGAGAAGGGGTTTGATTTAGCTTCAGGCGATTATGTTTGGATTGCAGAAGCAGATGATTACTGTAATAGTAAGTTGTTAAGTAATTTAATTAATCCTATTTTAAACAACGATAATATAATTATTTCATATGCTAATACTGCTTTTATTAATACTCAGGGAAATGTTATCGTTAAAAGTATAATACCTGAAATAGATATTATGAAAACAGGTCATTGGAATTCTTCATATGTAAATGATGGAGATTCTGAGTACAAGAACTATTCTTTCTTGAACTGTACCATTGCAAATGTTTCGTCTTGTATTATTAAAAATGAAAATTATAAAAAAGAATTTCAAATGTCTAGAGAATATAAACAAGCAGGAGATTGGTTATTTTATGTTAATATAATGCAAAAAGGAAAAATTGCTTATACAAATAAAGTTTTAAATTATTATCGAGTTCATGGAGATAATGTTAGTAGTACAATGAAGAAAGAAGCACATCTTAAAGAGATAAATAAAATTCATAGTTATTATCGTAAAGAGTATGGATTAGATTCTTTTCAGGAAAAAGAGATAATTAAAAGATATAATTTTTTAAAAAAAGTTTGGAAGTTAGATAAATAGTCAATTTAGGAGGAACAGTATGATTAATATTACAAACAAAAAATTTTGGAATATATTAAAGGGAATAGGAATTATTTCGATAGTAATGGGACATGCATCACATAAATTTGTTCCATTTGTATATTTATTTCATTTGGTTTTATTTTTCTTTATAGGAGGATATTTATATAATGAAGAAAAGTATGGCGATGATCCATACAAATATTTAGTTGCGAAATTAAAGACAAATTGGTTTAAATTTTTTCTTTATAGTGTTTTTTTCATTTTAATGCATAATATATTGTTGAAGTTAGGTTTGATTATTAATGTACCATTATATAGTTTTAGCAATGTTATTCAATCAATTATTAATACATCAATGTTTTTTGGAACTGAATCATTGAGTGGGGCATTATGGTTTGTTCCAGTTTATATTTTTGCTTCAATGATTTTTGAATTGATAGTCTATTTTTCTAGAAAAATAGCAAAAAATATAAATTGGAATTATAAATATAAAAATGATTTACTTATAATTTTGGGAGTTATTTTTATAGGGATGCTGGCTGTTTATTTAAACATCAGAAATATTAACTTAATGTTACATGTTCAAACATCATTTCTTGTTGTACCATTCTTTTATTTAGGATATTTGTTAAGAAAAAAAATATATAATCTTGATAAGTATTTAAACTTTTTCGTTTTTTTAATTTGTTTTGTAATTTTATTTTATTTAGCATATAAAACATCATATCGAATTGAACTGTCTGAAAATATAATTGGAAATTTTTGGAAATTTTATTTTGTTTCGATTATAGGCATTTATTTTTCCTTATATTTAGGTAAAATAATTTTAAAGATAAGTTATTTAAATGATTATATTGCATTTTTAGGTAATTATTCATTTGAAATAATGGCATTTCATTTTTTTATATTTAAAATAATCGATTTTATGTATAGTATTAGATTAATTCTAAGTAAAAACATTTCTCCAAATATATATGGTGTATTTCCAAAAGCATATGAACATTTATGGCCTATATATATTTCTTTAGGGACACTTATTCCAGCCATGTTTTTTTACTTAAAAGATAAAATAAAAACAGGAAAAATTAATTATAGTAAAAAAAATATGTCAATTTTTAAGAAAAAATCAGTTATTATTATGTTAATCACTTTATTAATAATTACAGTATCATATCCTATTTTAAAATTGGGTATAATGCAAAATGATGAAATAAGAAGTAGATTATGGAGTTCGCAAGGTTTTATTGCTTTTTATAGCCATTATTTCATTGAACAAATTGAAAAAGGAAGAGCTTTGTCTTCAATTATAATTCCTTTTGAAATGTATTTAGGTTTTATAGGAAAAAGCACCTACGTTTTTAAAGCATTTCAAATATTTACTATCTTATTATGTTTATCTTTTATGAATAATTTAATAAAAAAAATATTTAATGATAACAAGATTGTATTGTTGTATTCTTTATTGTTTTTATCTTTTTTACAAATATCATTTGAACCAACAGTACCTAATGTTTTTGTTGCTTTTTATAGTTTATCAGTATGTGGTTTAATTTATTCTATAACCCTTTTTGTAGATTTTCTTAAAACTAGCAATAAAAAGAAATTAATTTTTTCTATGATTTTGTTATTTATTGTTGAGTTAACTTATGAATCATTTATTACATATATTCCTATTTATTTAATATTATATATATATATAAAAGGATTTAAAAATATATTTAAAGATTTAAAGGTTATTTTTGCTCCAATATGTATTGGTATATTTTATCTTGCATTATACGTAATTTGTTCAAAAATATTTCCTTCTAATTATTCTGGTAATCAAATTATGGGAATTAATATTATTAAATCTATAAAAATAGTTTTATATTTAGCATTTTACACTTTACCAGGTAGTTATTTAACATCAGGAAAATATCAATACCTTCTTGGCCACTATTTAAGTTATAGTATTGTTGATTTATTAAGAATTGGTGTTTTCATTATTTTATTTGCTGTGTTGTTTATTTTTGCTGTAAACAGCAAAAAAGAAAATAATATTAAAATGTCTTTTTTAATATTTATAAAAACCATCTTTATTAGTGGCTGTTTAATTATTTTGCCGTTGTTGCCTTTGTCTGTTGCATCTTTATACCAAACAGTTATTTCTGATTCAATAATGGGATTACCTGCAAGCTATTTTAGTTATTTTGGCTCAATTTTAGCTTTAACAATTTCAATTTCATATTTATCTAAAAGATTTAAATGTGGTAAATTTATTACATTGTTAATAGTGATAACCTTGGCAATTGGAGTTCAAAGCATGAATAATGTTTTCTCAAGAGAAGCAAATAAAAATTTTAAAAGAATTGAATCAATTGAAAATATAATTACGTCAAGATTATTTGAATATTTTCCAAATCAAGATATTTACTCAGAAGATATTTTTGTAACAAAAAATGCTTTATATATTAATGATTGGTTTTGGAATGATTTTGCTAGAATTCATAATGTTACATCAAATTTTATTAATGCTGAAGGAAGCACTGATGATATAAAATTATATTTCTTTGATAATTTAAATATATTCGAATTAGTATATAATGATAATTATTATTTAATATCAGAAGAAAGTTTGAATGACAATTACTCAGATTGTATAATTAATTCAAGTGACTTTGATTTGAAGGAAAAATGGAATTTATATAAAATTGTTAATTATGATAATTCCTGTCGAGTTTTTGAAAGAGGAGTAGAATGAAAAAAAATATTTGTAAAAATAAAACAGTATTATTATTTGCTGTTTTCTTTCTTTTTTTAATTATTCAAAATCATTTTTTATGGCTATTTCACGATGATTATGGTTATGCTTCTTTAAGTTATATTCCATCATTTATTGGTAATAGGGGAATGAATACATCTATAACAGATATTTTTAAATTTTTAATATATCATTATCAAAATTGGGGAGGAAGGGTTTTATACTTCTTTGTAGAAATAATATTACTGCGTTTAGGACTTCCTTTTTATAGAATATTTCAGAGTATTGTAACATTTGGAATATTTCTATTAATATATAAAATTATTTCTAAAAAGTGTAATTGTAAAGATTTTAAGTTAGCTTTAGTTTGTATATTATTTTATGGTGTTTTTGAAATAGTAGTTATGAGAGGAGGAATTTTTTGGATTACTGCTTCAGTTCTTTATTTTATTCCTTTGTTTCCACTTTTGTTATTTATGTATTTATATGATGGAAAAAATAAAGTTTTTTTATGTGCTATTTTGATTTTTTTAGCCACTTGGTCTCAGGAACAAATAGCAGTTTTGTCTTTATCTTATATCGGATTATATACTTTATATAATATTATAATTAAAAAGAAAAAAAATATAAGTGATTTTATTATGTGTTGTTCATCTTTTTTAGCATTTTTAATCTTAATGTTATCAAAAGGATCTGGTGTTCGTATTGAAAGATATCCTGAATTTTATAATTCTAACTTTTTTGTTAGAACGCTTAAAAATTTCTCTAATATTATATTAAATAATTTTGGTGAATATACTAAAATATTTACTATTATATTCTTTTTATGTGCTTTATATTTGATATATAAAAATAAAAGACATATAAAAAATAAATATATTTATTATATGTCTTTTATATCAACATATATAATTGTAATTTTAAATATATTTTTAAATAAAGGATATTTTTCATCAATATATTATTATAAGGATATAAGTATGTATCGATTAATAGTTTTAGTTATATTTTTCATTCAAATATTAATTGTATTTATAAATATTTTATACTATTTTTATAGAGAAGGTAAACATTTTTATATTCATATTTTTATAAGTGCTATTTTGAGTCAATTAACTATGCTTGTTGCTCCTTATTTTCCAATACGGTCAGTTACAATGTTTGAGGTAATGTGTTTTATTATTTTTGCATATGTATTTGTCGATCTTCTAAAAAATAAAAAAATGAATATTTATATTATAATGATTCCTTTTATTGTTATTTGTTCATTAAATCTTTTAAAAATAACATATGGATATTATTCAAATAATGATGAAAAAAAATATAATGACATTGTATTAAAAAACACTAGTAGTAGAATAAAAAATGGAGAAAATATAGATCATGTTGACTTAAAAAAAATTCAAAATCCTTTATATGGAATTGAAGAACCATATACTGATGGTTTTGATTATATAGCTTACTATATGAAATATTATTATGGATTACCGGAAAAAATAGAATTTATTTATGAATGAAGATATTGAATATTTGTTATAAATATTGTATTATAAGAGTTGATAGGAGAAGTAAAAATGAAAAAAAATAAAATACTTTATATTGTTATACCGTGTTATAACGAAGAAGAAGTTATACATGAAACAACCAAACAATTAAAAAATAAAATTGAAAAACTAATTGCTAGTGATCTTATAAGTAAAGATAGTAGAGTTATGTATGTAAATGATGGATCTAAAGATAATACATGGAAATTAATTGAAGAAATATCTGCAAAAGAAAAATTATTTACAGGAATATCTTTATCAAGAAATAGGGGACATCAAAATGCTTTATTAGGTGGTTTGATGACAGCTAAAAAATATGCTGATGTAATTATTAGTATGGACGCTGATTTGCAAGATGATATAAATGCCATCGATGAGATGCTTGAAAAATATTATGATGGTTGTGAAATTGTTTATGGTGTTAGAAGTGCCAGAAAAAAAGATACTTGGTTTAAAAAAACAACAGCAGAAGGTTTTTATAAGTTTATGAAGATGATGGGAGTAGACATTGTTTTTAATCATGCTGATTACCGATTAGCAAGCAAAAAAGTATTAGATGAATTAGAAAGATTTGAAGAAGTAAATTTATTTTTAAGAGGTATATTTCCTTTAATTGGATATAAAACAGATGTTGTGTATTATGAAAGAGCAGAGAGATTTGCTGGTGAATCTAAATATCCTTTAAAGAAAATGTTAAATTTTGCATGGGATGGTATTACATCATTTAGTGTTAAACCAATTAGATTCATTTTATCATTTGGTATAGTTTTATCAATTTTTAGCTTTATTAGTACAATAGTTTTTATTGTGTTAAATCTAGTCAATTTAGGGCATTTATCATATGGAAGTATTATATCTATAATGTGCCTTCTAACTGGTATTCAAATTAGTTGTATTGGAATAGTTGGAGAATATGTTGGAAAAACTTATAGCGAGACTAAGAAGAGACCAAGATTTATTATTAGTAGAAATTTAAATGAGGAGAAATAAAATGGAAAAGTATAAACATTTAATTACTCAACTTGTAAAATTTGGAGTTGTTGGAGTATTAGCAACATTGCTTGAATGGGGTATATTCTATGTTCTTACCAACGTATTTCATATTCATTATATAATATCAACAGCAATTGGATTTTCAATTTCTACTATATTTAATTATTATTTAAGTGTTAAATATGTATTTGATGTCGATAAGGAAAAAAATCAAAAAAGAAACTTTTTATTTTTTGTAGTCTTTAGTATTATTGGTTTAGGACTAAATGAATTGATATTATGGATTTGTATTGAAAAGTTTCATTTATATAATATGATTGGAAAAATAATTGCAACCGGGATTGTTATGGTATTTAATTTTATTACAAGAAAATTATTTTTGGAAAAACGAAAATAATTTTTTTTAGTTGATTTACTATTACTAAAAATGTTATAATATCACTATATTTTTGAGGAGTGATAACATGTTATATTTTATTTGTTTATTTTTACCATCATTTATTGGTTTAAATAAAATAACTAATAAAGAAGATAAGGTTATAAATATTATTATTAAATATTCATATATTAATGTGTTTGTTAATTTATTTTCTTTTGCAACTGTATGGTTTTTTACTGAAAATAATTCAGTTATAGATAATCAAATAATGACAATCTCATTTTTTGTAAAATATCTTTTATGTAGTGTGTCGATTGCCTTTGTTTTTCCGTATGTTTATAATACATTTAACGAAAAATTTAAAGTTGAGGTAAAAAAGATAAATGAAAAAAAATAAATTATTTAAAATATTGTTTTATGTATATTTTTTCTTTTGTTTTTTACTATATAATTCTATTAATTGGGCAATCAAACTTTATGGTATAATTACATTGGATGAAATATTTTTTTACCTTAGTTCATCAATAAAAGGTACTAATCAAGCTTTTATTATAAAATACATAAATTCATGTGTTTTTAAATCTCTATATTTTTTTACAATCTTAGTTTTATTTGTAAGATTAATAAAAAATATATTCAATACTAAAAGAATAGAAGTTATTATAAGGGCTTTCAATCATAAGATTAAATTCATTATTAACTCTAATGTCTTATATAAAATAATAAAAATCTTTCTTTTAATCATGAGTGTGATTGTGATTATACTAAGTCTTCAGAAATTAGATTTTTATAATTATCTAAAAAATGTTAATACTGCTTCAAAATTTATAGAAGAAAAATATGTTGATCCTAAAAAGATAAAAATCTCTTTTCCAGACAAGAAAAAAAATTTAATTTATATTTATGTAGAATCTCTTGAAAGTAGTTATTTTGATACTAATAATGGGGGACTTAAAGATAAGAATTTACTAGAGCCTTTATTACAGCTTACTAACGAAAATATAAACTTTTCTGATACAGATAAATTTGGCGGATGGAAAAATGTATATGGTACAAGTTGGACAACAGCAGGAATAGTTGCTACTACTTCTGGCTTGCCTTTAAAAATATCTGCATATGGTTCAATGAATGAATCTTTGAAAGATTTGATGGGAGGGACATATTCTCTTGGAAATATTTTGAGTAATCAAGGATATACTCAAAAATTTATGATTGGTTCAGATAAAGAATTTGGAAATCGCCGAATATATTTTGAAAAACACGGTAATTATGATATTTTTGATAAATTTACTTCAAAAGATATAGGATTATTACCATGGGATTATGATGTTTGGTGGGGCTTTGAAGACAGTAAATTGTTTGAGTTTGCTAAAACAGAAATAATTAGATTATCACAAGAAGATAAACCATTCAATTTTACCATGTTGACAGCTAATACCCATTTTCCAGATGGGTTGACAGAAGATAGTTGTGAAATAAAATTTGCTAATGCTTATTCCAATTCGATATATTGTTCTGCAACTCAAATTAATGAATTTGTCAGATGGATTCAAGAACAGGATTTTTATAAAGATACTGTTATTGTTATTACGGGAGATCATTTAACAATGCAAGCTGACTTTTTTAGTGATGATGATATTTTAAATCGTTCTGTTTATAATTTATTTATAAATACCGATAAAAATAATTATAATTATAAGAACAGGATTTTTACTGCTGTTGATATTTTTCCAACTGTTATTTCAGCTCTTGGCGGTGAATTTGAAGGAAATAGGCTAGGTCTAGGAACTAATTTATTTTCTACTGAAAAAACATTGCCAGAAGAATTAGGTCTTTATAAATTTAATGATGAAATTAGCTATAAAAGTACGTTTTATAATAAATATTTATTAACTAAGAATAAAGGCAAGAATTAATTCTTGTCTTTTTCAATTTGATATGTTAAAATTGGTTTGTATACAAATTAATGAAAGAAGAATATTATGAGTATATATGATTTGAATGTATTAAAAAGAGATGATACAAAGTTTTCTTTAGAAGAATTAAGGGGAAAAGTATTATTAATAGTTAATACGGCAACAGGATGTGGCTTTACACCTCAATATGAAGGACTTGAGAAACTATATAAAAAATATCATGAAAAAGAACTTGAAATATTAGATTTTCCATGTAATCAATTTGGCCATCAAGCACCTGGAACTGATTCAGTAATACATGAATTTTGACAAGCTAAGTATCAAACTAGTTTTGATCGATTTAAAAAGATTGACGTTAATGGTGAAAATGAAGATTCTTTATATGCATTACTAAAAAAAGAACAACCAAATGAAGAAGTTCAAGGACTTAAAAATAAAATGAGTATGAAAGCTATTGAAAAGATAAGTACAACTTGCAAAAAAAATGGTGATATTAAGTGGAATTTTACAAAATTTTTAATAGATAGAGAGGGAAAAGTAGTTAAGAGATATAATCCGACATTTAATCCTAAAGATATGGAAAATGATATACTAAAACTACTATAATCAATATGTACGATGAGTTAAAACTTAAAAATCAACTTTGTTATCCAATTTACTTGTGTTCTAAAGAAATAATTAGAAAATATTCAAAATATTTAGATAAAATAGATTTGACATATACTCAATATGTTGTTATGATGTATTTTTGGGAAGTAGAAACATCTAATGTTAAAGATTTAGCAAATACCATTTTAATAGATTCAAGTACTTTAACACCACTTCTTAAAAAATTAGAACAAAAAGGTTTTATTGAAAGAAATATAAGTAAAAAAGATGAAAGAAATTTAGTTTTAAAATTAACTAAAAAAGGACTTAAGTTAAGAGATGAGGCAAAAGAAATTCCTAAATTAATGGGAGAATGTTTTAATTTAACTGATGATGAAAGTAAAGATTTATATTTACTTTTGTATAAAGTTTTACATAATATAGAGGAGGAGATAAGAAATGATAAAAGAAATTAAAGAAGATGAGTTTGAAAGTGTTGTATTAAAAAGTAAAGAAAAAGTACTTGTTGATTTTTATGCAACTTGGTGTGGACCTTGTAGAATGTTAAGACCTATTCTTGATGAAATAGCAAAAGATGAAACTAAAAATATTGTTTCAATTGATGTAGATGATGCAGAGTCTTTAGCAAGAGAATATGGAATTATGTCTATTCCATGTCTAGTATTATTTCAAGATGGTAAAGAAATTAATCGAAGTGTTGGATTAAAATCTAAATCTGAAATAGAAAGTATGTTAAAATGATATACGATATTATAATTGTTGGAGCGGGACCAGCTGGATTAACTGCTGCTCTTTATGCTAAGCGAGCTAATAAAAAAGTATTAGTATTTGAAGCTTTAACTTATGGTGGACAACTAGCTAATATATCAAAGATTGATAACTATCCAAGTAATCCTCATATATCTGGTATTGATTTAGCAACTAATTTATATAATCAAGTAAAAGAATTAGATACAGAAATAATATTTGAAAAAGTTATTAATATAAATAATTTTGATAATTATAAAGAAGTAGTTACCGAATCTAATACTTATCAAACTAAAACAATTATTTTAGCAACTGGTAATTATAGTAAAAAATTAAATCTTCCTAATGAAGAAAAATTTATTGGAAGAGGAATATCTTATTGTGCTACTTGTGATGGTAATTTCTTTAAAGATAAAGATGTTTCAGTAGTAGGTGATAATGATACTACTATAGAAGATTGTTTATATTTATCTGATATTTGTAAAAACGTATATTTAATTACAAATAAAGATAAATTAGATAATAATAAACTTAAAGAAAAAGATAATATTAAAATACTATTTAATTCAAAAATAAATAAACTAGTAGGAGATAAGTATTTAGAAGGTATTGAAACAAATAGTGAAACTATTGATGTTTCTGGATTATTTGTTTCTTTAGGAAGAATACCTGAGAATGAAAACTTTAAAAAATTAATTGAACTAGATAAATTTGGATATATTAAAGCAAATGAATTATGTCATACAAATGTTTCTGGAATATTTGCAGCAGGAGATAATCGAGTTAAAAGTTTAAGACAAATAGTTACTGCTACTAGTGATGGAGCAATTGCAGCAACTGAAGCTATAAAATATTTAAATGAATAATTAAAGTTATTCATTTTTTTTATTTATAATGTTATAATATTTATGTGATATTATGAAAGATAAAGAAAAATACTTAGAATATTTAAAATATAATAAGAATTATAGTGATAAAACTATTCTTAATTATAATCTAGACTTAGAAGATTATTTTAAATATTTAAAAATAGAAAATTTAGATTATAAAGATGTTAAATATGAAGATTTAATGGGTTTATTTGATCATTTTGATAAATTAAAACTTAGTGGTAAAAGTATAAGAAGACATATTAGTACTTTAAAAGGGTTTTATAAATATTTAAATGCTAATGATATTGTTTTAAATAATCCCTTTAATTATGTTACTTTGCCTAAAAAAGAATCTAAATTACCTAGATATCTATCATATGATGAACTTTTAGAAATATTTCATAATTTAGAAATAAATGATGATTATGATCTTCGTGATAGATTAATACTTGAACTTATGTATGCAACTGGTGTTCGTGTATCAGAACTTGTTAATATTAAAGTATCTGATATTACTTTATCTAATCAAAGTATATTAGTTCTTGGAAAAGGTTCTAAAGAAAGAATAGTTTATTATAATAATGTATGTAAAAAAATACTTGATAACTATTTAAAAATATATCAAAATTTAAATAAAAAGAATAGTGAATATTTAATACTTAATTTTAAAGGAGATAAATTCACTACTCAAGGAATTAGTTATGTATTAAATAAAATAATAAAAAAAATAAGTTTTAATAAACATATAACTCCTCATATGTTAAGACATAGTTTTGCAACACATTTACTTAATAATGGTTGTGATTTGCTAACTGTCCAAGAGTTATTAGGACATGCATCTATTTCAACAACAGGTATTTATACTCATGTAACTCTTGATCATATAAAAGATGTTTATTATAACTGTCATCCACGTGGAAAGTAGGTATTTATGGAAGAATTATTAGAAAAATTAAAACAATTAAATTATGAAGAAAGATTAAAATTATTAGAAGATGATGAATTTAAAAATAAAATATTTTTACTAGATAATAAAAATAATCCAGAAGACTTTTCTAAAATATTAGAATTATATAATTTAGAAGATATTATGAAATATTATAATTCTGAAATGATATCTAAAATATCAAAATTATATCCTTATGCTGATTATGTTTATGTATTTTATATGATAAGAAAAGATAAAAAAGTATTTGAACATGAATTAGTTAAAAATAAAGAATTAATTAAATTTATCTTATTTAAATGTCGAGAAATTTATTATGAATTATCTTTTTCTTATGATACTGTTATATCTATAATAAAGTTTATAGAAGAAAATAATCTTGATGTTTCTAATTCTAATATTAATACAATTATATTTAGTTCTTTAAATACAGAAGAACTTCAAGATAGATTTCTTAATGAAAATATTAAAAATCTATATAAAGAAAAAGCTTTATTATTCTTTAAATCTTCAGTTATTGAAAAATATTTAAAAAATAATGCAGTTCATTTTGATAATAAGACTTTATATCATCTTATTAATTATTATCTTATTAATTTAGATAGTAAATTATATGAAACAGAAAGCTTTTTTAATGAATGTATATTAAAGAATGATATCTATCAAACAAGAATAATACTAGATAGTTTAAGTGATAAAATTGATATTAGTTATTTTAATAAATTATTTAATAAATATAAGAATAAAATATTAAAAGAAAAGAGAGATTATAAAATAATTATTGATACAGTTATTGATAATTTATTTCAAGATAGTACTCATAATGTATTTTTAAATATTGTAGAATTAGTTGAATATAATAATAAAATTAGTATATTATCAAAAGATAAATTAAACTTTTATAAAGAATTATTATTAATATATCATAGTGATGTAGATAATATATTAAATTTTTATAATAAATATAAAGATATATATAAATTAGATGATTATTATGATGATATAAGATTATTAAAGAATGATAGTTATAATAGAATTAAAAATTCATGTATGACTTTAAATGATCTAAATAAGTTAAAAAGAAATAAAGATTCAGAAAGATATAATTTAGATATTTATGAACTTAATGGTGAACCATTTAGAATGCTTATTAGTTGTCGTTCTAGAATTCCTGAAGGAAATAATACATCACCTCGTAATTGTTATACTTTAATTGGTAATGAAAACATGTTTGTATTTAATGAAAATTTAATTATTTATGGATATTTAAATTATAATATAAATAATATTATGCATGTATATGAAGCAGATAGTTATAGTTTAGATACTGAAATAAATACTACTAATTATGTTAATAGAATAAGAACTCCTGAAGAGATATTAAATGCTAATCATAAAAGTGAAATTCAAATAAAAAATAATAAAATAGGAGAGGGTATATATGAAAGAGTGCTTCCATCTTATATAATTTGTTTTGATAAACTAAACGATAGATCTATAGAAGCAGCCAAAGACTTGAATATACCAATAATTATTATAGATAGAACTAAATATAAAAAACTAGAAGGTAATAATAATTTAACTAATTATGAAACAGAATATACTTTAACTCCAGGAAGAGAATCAAGTATTGAAAGAAAAAGATTTAATAGAATTTAAAAGAGTTAATGAATGATTGGAACACTCATTAACTCTTCTTTTATTAAATCAGATCTATTTATGATATTTAAATATATAATTGTTGTAATTCTTTCTATATTTAGTACTGGATCATCTATATCTTTATAATTAGTTATTATTGGCATAGCTATTTCATTTTTAATCTTCTTTATATATTTTTTACCTAATTCATTAAAACCAAGAACTCTAATATAATTTATATCATATTTCGTATCTTTTTTTATATTTAATAATATATGTAAAAACATTCTATTTAGTTTATTATAAGTATATCTTTTACTTTTTAATTTATTTATTAATTCTTCTAAATTATTACAATTTAAAATAACTTTTTTAATCTTATTATCTATTCCTTCATTAACATCTAAATATTTATCTAATTCATTAATTTCACTAATTAATTTATATTTTAATATACTAAAATAATTATTTAAATAATTTCTATCTATATTCATATATTTTAAAGTATCTTTAGGTACATATTCTTTAATATCTATATTATTTATATAATTATTTCTAATACTAGTAGCACTTGATATACTACCACTAGTTTTCTTATCTAAATAATTATTAGTTCTTTTAATACAAATAGGTTCTATATTATATTCATTTTTTAAAATAGATTTAATATATGATACTCCAAGAATATCATTAGAATTAATTAGTTTTATATTAGTTAAATCATATAATGCTTTACTAACACTAGCTGGATAACTATTACCAATATCTAAATATTTTTTTATTAATGTTTCATATTCAGAATTATATAAAGTAGTACTTGCTAAATTCTTTAATATATTTATATCATTAGTTTCAGATCCAAATACTATATAATCCATTTCTAAATATTCTAATATAGATACTGCATAGTTAGCATAGATATCACTAGATTGACATGAAAAATAAAATGGTATTTCTATAACTAAATCAATATTATGATTAAGAGCAATTCTAGTTTTATCCCATTTAGTAAGTATTGATAATTCTCCTCTTTCTGTATAATTAGAACTCATAATAACACATATTAAGCTATCAGGATACATTTCTTTTATTTTATTTATTAGATATATATGCCCATTATGAAAAGGATTAAATTCTGCAACAATTCCTATTTTTTTCATATCATCACCAAATTAATTATATATTTTAAATTAATTATTGTCAAAGTATTATTGCAATGTTATAATTATTTTGTAAGGTAGGAGAGATTATGAAAAGTAAAAGAATTATAATAGCAATAATAGTAGCAGTATTATTAATAAGTATTGTAGGAGTAACATTCGCAGCATATACTTATACAAGACAGGGTACATCAAATTCTAAACAAATAGTTGGAGATATTTATATGCATTATAATGAATCAACAGAGTTAAGTCTATCTAATGCTATGCCAAGAGAAGATTATATTCCTAATCAGTATTTTCAGTTTACAATAGATGGAAAAAATACTAATACAAAAAATGATATCTATTATGATATTATTCTTTCACATGGAGATGTACCAAATGGTAAAACAGAAGAGAATAGAATACAAGATAAGTTTCTAAAATTTAGATTAGTAGAAGTAATTAATAATGAAGAAACAGAAATATTTAATGACAAGAGTTATAGTGTTTTAACAGAAAAACGCATTCATGTAGAAACTATACCTAAAAATACAAATAGTGAAGTAACTCATACTTATAGATTATATATGTGGATATCAAATTATGTAGTAATAGGAAATACTGATACTTCAGGAATTGATTATGATATGACTACTTGGAGTAATTTATTTGCAAGTATAAAAGTAAAAGCAACCGGAGACTTTACAGAAAAAAGTACAGCAACTGATGCAAACTGTTTTGAAAAGAAATTATCGTACGTATTAAATAATAATATGAGTAATAATGAACTTCAATCGTGTGTTGAATATGTGCCTAATTCAACTTGGAGTTTGGAAAATAACATTAACTGGGATTCAGAAGAAATGCTAAAAAATTTTTGTAATGGATTAAAAGAAATAAACGTAAGTTATTTTCAAGATATATTGGAAGTAAATATGTTTGCAGAAGAAGATATTAATTATTTTAAAACTCATAATATAATAAATTCTGAAAAAGGTGTTAGAATAACAGATTATGATTCAAATTGTGGTAGTGACGTAGTTATACCTAGTACTTTACCAGTATTGAGTTATCTTTTAAATATCAATATGACAAATGATGAGTTACAATCATGCATTAATTATGTAACAAATACATGGGAAGGTAAAGATTATTGGCAGAATAATGAAACACCAGAAGCATTTTGTCAAGGAACAGGAACTAATTTTGGTTATGATTTTCAAAAACTTTTAGAAACTGAGAATGTGTTTTCTAGTGAAGATATAGATTATTTACAAGAACATAATATAATTAAAGTACAAAAAAAATCATATTTTGTCAAAATCATTGATTATGCTTTTGCATATAAACAATTAACAAGTGTTGAGATACCGAATGGTGTTACCATAATTAAAGGATGGGCATTTGAAAGAAATAATATAGAATCTATAACTATACCTAATACTATAAAAATAATATATGATGGCACGTTTTCAAATAATTTGTTAAAAAAAGTAAATATTCCCAATGGAATTATAGCTATAGATGATGGAGCATTTGAGAGAAATAACATTGAATCTATAGTTATACCAAATAGTGTAATAAAAATAGGCACTGAAGCTTTTGAAGGCAATCAATTAACAAGTGTTAAAATTGGAAATGGAATAAAATCAATTGGTTTTGATGCTTTTAGAAAAGATGGTATTTATGGTAATTTAAATCTTAAAAGTATAACTATAGATAAATCATGTGGTGACATAAAAAATAATTTATTAAGTGGTAGCACAAATTATTATCCATGGTTACATTATGATAGTCCATATACAGGAATAGGTGGAGTTACAATCTATGGTTCTAATAATACAGTATGTGATACATTTCCAGCTAGTTAATAATAATTAAAGATAGCGTTTGTTATCTTTTTTTATGTTTTAATTAAAAATACTTGATATTCCTTAATATATTTGTTATAATACAGGGGAATGTGCGAAGGAGGAGATTGTAATGGCAAAACTTGGTAATAGACAAAGAAAAACATTAGTATGTACTGAATGTAATGAAGAGAATTATCGTACTGAAAAAAATATTAAAAATACAACTGATCGTTTAGAAGTAAGTAAATTTTGTAAAAGATGTGGTAAACATACTACTCATAAAGAAAAGAAATAGAATAGAGGGTTAATATGATAAATGTAAATGATTTTAAAGTAGGTCAAACTATTCAATATGATGGTAATATCTATACAGTATTAGATTTTCAACATGTTAAACCAGGAAAAGGTGCTGCAATTGTTAAAGCAAAACTTAAAAACTTAAGAACTGGTTCAATTGCTGAATATACATTTAATGCTGGAGTTAAAGTTGAAGCTGCTCGTATTGAAAAGAAACCAATGCAATTTTTATATTCAATGAATGATACTTATTATTTTATGAATATGAATGATTATGAACAAATAGAACTTCCTAAATCTGTTATTGGTGATGATGCTAAACTTTTAAAAGAAAATTTAGATGTAGATATCATTTTCTTTGAAGGGGAAATGCTTGGTATGAATTTACCAGATAAAATAGCAATGAAAGTAGTTCATACAGAACCAGGAGTTAAAGGTAATACAACATCAACTGCCATGAAAGATGCTACTCTTGAAAGTGGTTTAGTTGTTAAAGTACCAATGTTTATAGATCAAGATGAAATTGTATTAATATCTAGTAAAGATGGAAAATATGTATCTCGTGCATAGTTTCTATTTTTTTGGTTCGGAGTTATAATGGATAAAATCGCTGTAATATCGGATATTCATGGCAATTTAGAAGCACTTAAAACCGTGCTTAATGATATTCGAAGAAGAAATATTGATAAAATAATATGTCTTGGAGATATTATTGCTAAAGGTACTCATCAAGAAGAATGTGTTAAACTTATAAAAGATAATTGTTATATCACTATTAAAGGTAATAACGATGAATTTTATAGTAGAGATAATATAGATTTAGAAAAGGTAAGAGAAATAGAAAAGAAGCGATATAATTGGATTAGAAAAAAATTATCAAAAGAATCTCTTTCTTTCTTACAAAATCTTCCATATTCTCATGAATTATATATGAGTGGAAGACTTATTAGATTTTTTCATGCTCATCCTGAAACAACTTATAAATTTATAGGTAATTTTGATAAAATAGAAAGAACTTTTGAACTATTTTTACCAAGTAATAATACTATATCGGATTCAATTGCAGATATTGTTGTTTATGGACATATTCATACGCAATTTATGCAAAAATTATATAATCGAACTGTTATTAATACAGGATCTGTTGGTAATAGTTATGATACTTTTAGAAATAATTCTAAAGATGCTAATGTTTTAAATACAACACTTGTTAACTATCTAATAATTACTGGAGTACTTGATTCCAATGATATTAATAATGAAATTTCTTTTGAATTAGTTAGTATTCCATATGATATAGATAAAGAACTTGAAGATAATAATGATAATATAGAACTTGAAGAATATAAAAAAGAAATAAAAAATGGTATGTATAGAAATATGGATTGGGTATATAAATCATTTGATTTAAGAGGTATTGATAAAAATAAAATATAAATCGACAAATATAAACATGTAAATCATTTAATATATATTTGGTGATTTAAATGAGAAGATTTTATATATTTAGTATTAGAGAAGAATTAATGGAATTATATAAAGATAATCCTAGTAATTTATATAAAATATTAGAAAGTATTTATTATATGGATTCAGAAGAAATAAATTATGGTTTTAATTTATTTAAACAATTATGTTTAGGAATAGATACTATAGAATTAAATAATAAATTATATTTAAAGATGCATAATGATTTAGTATATACTAAAATAGATAATGAACATATAATTAATAATTTATATAAAGATGAAGTTAGTATTTTAAAAGTTAAAAAAAGTCATTTAATATTAGAATCTAATAGTTCTTATTCATCATTTTTTTCTTTACTTAATAAGTATAATAAAAACTATTTTATTTGTGATTTTAAAGAAAATGATTATTTCTTTTTACAAGATATGGAAATATTAGTAAAATAGCATTTACAAGTTTTTAATTTTTCTGTATAATCATATTATAGTTGTGAGGAAGTATGGAAGTTATAGATGAAAAGTTAAAAATCTTAAAAGCAATAAGAAATGCGATAGCTATCCTAATTTTAGAAGAAGATAGTACATTTGATTACGATAATTTAACAGATGAAGAAGTAGAAGAATTATATAAGAAGTTGGTGATTAAACGTGGCAAAATTTGAAGATTATGTTTATGAAGGTACAATTATATTAAAGAATAAATTTGGTATTACTAATTTTAATGAATTAAAAGTATTGGAAGAAAAAATTGTTTTGGAAAAATTAATTGCTTTAGGTATTCATCCTTTAAATGGTAATTTTGACACTAATCATATAAAAGCAATACATCGTTTTTTATTTGGAGATATTTATGATTTTGCTGGTAAATATCGAGATGTAGAAATGTTTAAAGAATATACTTCTTATGGTGATTATCATGATATAGAAAAAATGTTGCCAATTGTACTTGAAAAATATAATAATATGAATATTCCAGAAAGTTCTTTATTTGAAAAAGCTCTATTTCTTGCTAATTTTTATAAAGATATAATTTATATTCATCCTTTTAGAGATGGTAATAGTAGAACAACCAGAGAATTTTTAAGAGAATTTGTTTTAGAAAAAATGAAAGATTATGAATTAGATTATTCTAGAATGGATAAAGAAACATTTAAATTAGCATTAAAAGATCCTGATAATTATTCTATTAATACACTTGCTTATGAGTTTTACAAAGCTTTAGTCAAAGTTAATAGTAAAGTTAAATAACTATTTATAAGTATAAGTAGTTTTTTTATTGATAAATATAAAAAATAATGATATTATATTTATATAATAGAGGTGTATATGTTTGTTGATGAGAAAATATATGATGAATCCTTAGGTAATAAATCTAAAAATAATAATGGTCTTTTTATCGTTATTGTTGTTTTTTTATTGTTAGTTATTGTTTGTTTATTAGTATTTATAAATAAGCAAGATGATGTTAAGGAAATATATGTTACAGAATCTAAGATTACTTTAACAGAAGGTGAAAATGAAAGAATTGGTATTAATATTGATCCTCCTACTGTAAATCCTGAAGATTTAGAATGGACAAGTAATAGTGATAATATAACTATTTCTAAAGATGGTGTAATCTATGCTAATCGTAGTGGTGAAGCAACAATTACTATTACTTCTAAAAATGGTAAAAAGGCTATAGTAACAGTTATTGTTAAAGAAAAAGAATTTGATAATGATGAAATTGATGTAGAAACAAAAGAAGTAGTTAAATCTATAACTCTTGATAAAGAAGAATTAGAATTAGAAATAGATGATGAATATATTTTTAATACTGTAATAGAACCAAATATAGAAGATAATTTAATTTGGAGTAGTAGTAATCCAGATATTGTAAGCGTTGATAATGGAGTTGTTCAGGCATTAAAACAAGGAGTTTCTATTATAAAAGTAGAATCATCTAATGGTAAGTATGCTATTTGTCAAATAAATGTTAAAAGTAAAGAAATATTACCAGAAGAGATAAAATTAGATAAAGAAAGTATAACAATAAATGTTGGGGATAAAGACACATTACAATATATTATTTCTCCTGAAGATGTTACGGATACTAGTCTTACTTGGTCAAGTAGTCATCCTGATATAGTTAAAGTAGAAAATGGGACTATAGAAGGTTTAAGTGCTGGAGAATCTATTATAAAAGTTAAAACTAGTAATAATTTAGAAGCTGTATGTTTAGTTACAGTTGAGAAAGTTATTGAAGTAGAAAGTATTACTTTAGATAAGACAAATGTTATTTTAAATTTAGAAGAGTCTCTAAAATTGAATGCTAATATATTGCCTTTAGATGCTAATGATAAAAGTGTTATTTGGAATAGTTCTAATAGTGATATTGTATCTGTTGATAATGATGGTAATGTTAAAGCCTTAAAAGAGGGAAAAGCTATAGTAACGGTGAAGTCTTCTAATAATAAATCTGCATCTTGTGAAGTCACTGTTCAAAAAATAGAAATTAGAATTTTTGATCAAAGAAATGATGCTATGCTTGATTATTATAAAAATTCATCTTCGATAAGTTCAATATATAAGAAATATAAATGTAGTAAAAATAAATGTTATTATCCAAGAATTTATGATACATCTTTGGGAGAGAAAGTAAAAGTATTTAAATATGATGAAAGTACTAAAACAAAAACATTAATTAAAGCAACTACTAAAGATATGCTTCAATATATAATGATTCCTAATACTATTTATTATTTAGAATCCGATAGTGATCCTACAAAATTTGAATATGTAAAAATAGTTGGTGAAATGAGAATGATAAAAGTAGATGGTATCTATAATATGAGAGATCTTGGCGGTAAACCAGCAGATGGTGGTATTATTAAATACGGTAAATTATTTAGAAGTGCTAATCCTAATTCTCCTAAAAATGAAAGTAAAGCAACCGAAGCTTTTAAAAATTTAGGAATATCAGTTATCTTTGATTTAAGAGAATCTAGTTCTTTTCGAAATCAAAAGAAGAAAATGAGAGCATTTGAAAAATTAAATAGTGATACAGGATATTATTTATATTCTAAGGTTTCTGGAACAAGAAAATCTGTTCAAATGATAATGCAACAGATTGTTAAGGGAAAAGGTGTTGATTATCATTGTGCAATTGGAAGAGATAGAACAGGTACTGTTAGTTTACTTCTTGAAGGAATTTTAGGAGTTCCTAAAAATAGAGCTTTAGAAGATTTTGAACTATCTTATTTATATAAACCAGCTAGTTCTATATCTAAAAATGGTAAAGCAATTAATAGTGAATATAAAACAGTATCTAAAGCTGGTGGTAATAATGATCAAGAAAAATTTATTAATTGGTATTTAAGTAAGAGTAGTAATCTTACGGAAGATATTAAATTAATAAATGATTTCCGCACTGCAATGATAAATGGTAAACCAAAAACTTATAAAGTAGTAAATAAGAAATGTGTTGAAGTTTAAAAAAATAATCGTTTGATTATTTTTTTGTTCTATTATAATCTTTCATACATAACATTTATTGAATAGAAAGGTAAGTGTTTATGGAAAAGCAAGAAATTATAAAGAATATAGCTTTAAGAAGTGGTGGAGATATCTATTTAGGTGTAGTAGGTGCTGTTAGAACGGGAAAAAGTACTTTAATCAAAAAAATGGTTGAAACTTTGATTGTCCCTAATATTGAAGATGAATATGAAAAGAAAAGATGTTTAGATGAGATACCACAAAGTGCAGCAGGTAAAAATGTTATGACTACAGAACCAAAATTTGTTCCTAATACCGCTCAAACTATTAAAATTGATGATTTTTCATGTAAAATAAGATTAATTGATTGTGTAGGATATATTATCAATAATGTAAAAGGAATTGAAGATGAAAATGGTCCTAGAATGGTTAAAACTCCTTGGTATGATGAAGTTATTCCTTTTAGAGAAGCTGCAGAAATAGGTACAGAAAAAGTAATTAAAGATCATTCAACTATTGGAATTGTTGTTACTACAGATGGCTCTATTAGTGAATTTGATAGAAGTGATTATTTAGATGCTGAATCAAGAGTTATTAATGAACTAAAAGAGTTAAATAAACCTTTTATAATAATTCTTAATTCAACTCATCCATCATCTTTTGATACAATAAATATATCTAATGAAATAAAAGATAAATATAATGTTCCAGTAATACCACTTAATATTGAAGAAATGAATGAAAGAGATATGTATAATATTTTAAGAGAAGCTCTATATGAATTTCCTATTTTAGAAGTTAAAGTTAAACTTCCTGATTGGCTTGGTATTTTAAATCATAATCATCCAGTTAAAAAACTTTATATTGATAAAATAAGAGAAAGTGTTGTTGAAATCGATAAAATAAGAGATGTTTCTAAGATTACGGATCATTTTGTAGATATTGATGAAATTGAGAAAGCATATTTATCAGATGTTGATCCTTCTACTGGAGAAGTAATAATTACTTTAGATGCAAATGATGAATTATATAATAAAGTTCTTCATGAAATACTTGATATAGATATTTCTAATAAAAAAGATTTATTAAAATTATTTCAAGATTATAGTTTAGCTAAAGAAGAATATGATCAAATTAAATATGCTTTAAAAATGGTTAAACAAACTGGTTATGGTGTTGCAACTCCTACTTTAAAAGATATGAAATTAACTACTCCTGAAATTACCAAACAAGGTACTCGATTTGGAGTAAAATTAAAAGCAACAGCTCCATCTATACATATGATTAGAGTAGATGTAACATCGACATTTGAACCAATTATTGGATCAGAAGTACAATCTCGAGAATTAATTAATCATTTAATGAAAGATTATGAAAAAGATCCAGAAAATATTTGGAAAAGTGAAATATTTGGAAGAAGTTTAGATAGTATTGTTCAAGAAGGTATTCAATCAAAAATTAATTTAATGCCTGAAAATATAAGATTTAAACTTGGTCAAACATTAACAAAAATAGTTAATAGAGGAAGTAATAATTTAATTGCTATTGTGATATAGCAATTTTTTATTATTTAAATTAAAAATATAATTGATTATAATCTATATCCTATAGTATAATTTGATTAAAGATTTACAAATACAGGAGGAAAGATATGAAAAATTTACAAATTAGAAATTCAACAGCAGAGTTTTTAATTTTTACAAAACAAAATAAAGAAAAAACTATTGAAGTAATTGTTGATGATAATTCAGTATGGTTGAGTCAGAAATTAATTGCAGAATTATTTGGAACAACTAGAAATAATATTACTATGCATTTAAAAGATATTTATGAAAGTAAAGAACTTGATGAAAAAGCAACTAGTAAGGATTTCTTACTAGTTCAAAAAGAGGGACAAAGGGATGTTAAGAGAAATACAAAATATTATAATTTAGATGCAATTATTGCAGTAGGATTTAAAGTTAATAGTGAAAGAGCAATAGATTTTAGATTATGGTCAATAAATATACTGAAACAATTTTCTATTAAAGGATATGTTTTAGATAAAGAAAGACTTAAAAACGGTTCTTTCTTAAATGAAAACTATTTTGATGAATTATTGCAGGAAATTCGAGAGATAAGAATTAGTGAAAGAAATTTTTATCAAAAAATTACTGATATATATGCTACTAGTTTAGATTACAATGCAACGTCACCTATTACAAAAGAATTTTTCAAAACCGTGCAGAACAAAATGCATTACGCAACTCATGGAAATACAGCAGCAGAAGTCATTGTTGCAAGAGCAAATCATGAAAAAGAACATATGGGTTTAACAAATTGGAAAAACTCACCAAATGGCAAAATAATAGAAAGTGATGTTGTTATTGCCAAAAATTATTTAACTAAAGATGAACTTAAATCACTAGAAAGAATAGTTACAATGTATTTAGATTATGCAGAAGATCAAGCGGAAAGACATATTCCAATGACTATGGAGGACTGGCGAGTTAGACTTGATGTATTCCTACAATTTAATCAAAGAGAACTATTGGATAATCCAGGTAAAGTTTCACATAAAGTAGCTGAAAGTTTTGCTTTATCAGAATTTGAAAAATATAGGGTTATACAAGATAAGCTGTTTGAATCTGATTTTGATAAATTCTTGCAAGATTGTAAAAAAGAAGATTTAGATAAATAAAAGTTTAATTTTATTAAGAGAATTAAGAAATCAATGAAAAAAAATAATAAGGTAATAATTTAATTGCTATTGTGATATAGCAATTTTTTTGTTATACTTTTTTTGGTGATTAGATGATTTATCCAAATAATATTAATAAAAATTGTTTAATAGGGGTTACGGCTACTAGTACTGGTATAACAAAAAAACATGATATTGAAAGATTTAATTTAGCTAAAGAAAATCTTTTAAGTTTAGGTTATAAAGTTTTAGTTACAAATAATGTTTTTACTAATTCTAAATTTGTTAGTAGTTCTGGATTAGTTCGAGCTAATGAATTTTTAGAATTATGGAAAAATAATGGTGTTATGGCTATTTCTCAAGTTAGAGGAGGAGAGTTTCTAATGGAAATGATTCCTTATATTGATGATAATATTATCAGACAAAATAATCCAAAATGGGTATTTGGTTATAGTGATTCAAGTCTTCTTAATTTTTATATAACAACTAAATATGATATAGCAACAATTAATTCTCCAAATTTTTTCGAATTTGCAATTAATCCAAATTCTCAATCATTAGAATACTTATTTAATACTTTAAAAAATAATGAAATAGAAGAAAAAAGTTTTTTATATTATGAAAAAAATAAAAGTAATAATAGATTTAAATATAATTTAGATACTAAAGTAAAGTATAAAAGTTTATATAATAATAGTAAAGTTATACAAGGAAGATTAATAGGTGGTTGTTTAGAAGCAATTAGTGAAATAATTGGAACTAAATATGATTTTGTAAAAGAATTTATTAAGAGATATCCAGAAGGATTTATATGGTATTTAGATATTTATAATTCTAATCCTTTAGAATTAAATAGGTTATTATTTCAAATGAAAGAAGCTTTATGGTTTAAGAATATCAATGGTATTTTAATTGGTAGAACTAATTCTAAAAAAAGAATTAGTGATTTAACTTATAAAGATGTTTTACATAAAATATTTGATGATATGAATATTCCTGTTTTTTATGATATTGATATTGGTCATACTAAACCACAATTATCAATAATAAATGGTTCCCTAGGTACATTTTATTATCAAAATGGTAAAGGAATTTTAAAACAGATTAAAAAATAATATTGTCAATTTAATGTCAATTTTTGGAAATATTCTTGCATATTTTTTCATCCTCGATTATTCTTATAATAGAGGGAGAGTGAGACGTGTGATATATCCATCAATTGATAAGCTTTTAAATATTGTATCTTCTAAATATGAATTAGTTCATATTGCTGCCAAACGTAGTCGTGAAATATCTGCTAATGGTTATCTACAAATGCCTGCTAAAAAATACAAAAGTTCCAAAAATATTGGAAAATGTCTTGAAGAAGTTGCAGAAGGTTTAATAAAAGTTAATAAATAACTTGACTAAATTTTATTTTTTGGTAAAATTAAATTAGGATAGGTGATGTTATGAATAAAAAAGGACAAGCACTTGTTGAGTACGTTTTAATTATTGCACTAATTTCTGTTATATTAATAGGGGCAATAAATATGTTTGGTGGTTATTTAAAAGATGCAATGACAAAAACATCATGTGAGATGGTAGGACAACAATACGTTAAAGGTACGTTACCAGGACAAGGAACATGCCAATAAAGTAATTGACAATTAGTCAATTACTTTTTATAATATAAAGATATAAATTCGCATAAATTATGCATAATAATAAAGGTGATGTTATGAAAGAAAAAATAATTGATTTAAAATATGGCAAACTTCATTTAATAAAAACAAAAAAATTTCGATCAATTAATATTAAAATATTATTAAAAGATATAATAAAAAAAGAAGATATTACAAAAAGAAATTTTTTAACAGATTATTTAGTAAATAGTACAAAAAAATATAATTCTAGAAAAAAACTAGCTTTAAAAGTACAAGATTTATATTCCTTACATTTATCTAGTTTTAATACAAGAGTTGGTAATTATTTAATAACTAGATTTAATTTATCATTACTTAATCCTAAATATACTGAAAAAAGTATGTTAGAAAGTAGTATAGATTTATTTCATGAAGTTATATTTGAACCGAATGTAAAAAATAATAAGTTTGAATCAAGTAATTTTAAAATTATTAAAAATAATATAGAAAGTGAAATAAAAACAGTTAAAGAAAATACAAGATTATATGCTTCTGTAAGATTATTAGAAAATATAGATAATAAACCATATTCATATCGTTCATTTGGTTATTTAGAAGATTTAGAAAATATTAATGAAAAGAATTTATATGATTATTATAAAGAATTTCTTAATAAATGTGATGTTGATATCTATGTAATGGGGGAATTCGATGAAAAGGAAATGGTATCTTTAATAAAGGAAAAACTAAATTTTAAAACTATTAAAAAACCTAAATCTGATTTAACCATATATCATGATACTTTTAAAAAGAATCCTAATATTATTATTGAAAATACTACTAATAATCAATCAAAACTTGCGATTGGATGTAAAACCAAAGACTTAACTGAATTTGAAAGAAAATACGTTATATCTATTTATAATATGATTGTAGGTGGAGGATTCAATTCTAAGTTTATGCAGATTATAAGAGAAAAGAAATCTCTTGCTTATTATATAAATTCAAATATTATTAAAGCAGATAATTTATTTTTGATTCAATCTGGAATAAGTCATAAAAATTTTGAAGAAGTAGTTAAAAATATTAAAGAAATAATGAAGAATATTAGTAAACATAGCGTAACTAAACAAGAATTAGATGATGCAAAAATGGAATATTTAAGTATATTAGATGAATCAATGGATAATATGGATAATTATATTGAAAATATTGTTGCAACTGATTTATTAGACTTAGATGATATGGATACTAGAAGAAAAGAGATAGAGAAAGTTACGATTGAAGATATAGAAAATGTTAGTAAAAAGATTATATTTGATACAATATATTTATTAAGGGGTGATGATAATGAAAAAAAATAGTTTTTTAAATTTAGAACAAGATATATATAGTTTTAGTTTAAAAAATGGTTTTCAAGTATATATTGTCCCTTATAAAAATAAAAAGAATTACTATGCTGTTTTAGGTACTAAATATGGTTCAAAAGATATTAGTTTTATTACTAATAATAAAAAAATAACTACTCCTTACGGAACAGCGCATTTTTTAGAACATAAAATGTTTGAAATGGAAGATGGTATAGATCCTTTTAAGTTCTTTTCTAAAAGTGGAGTTAATACCAATGCATCTACTACTTTTGATAATACTAGATATTATATATGGGGAGTTAATGAATTAGAAAAGAATTTAAACTATTTATTAAATTTTATTTATAAACCATATTTTACAGATGAAAATGTTTTAAAAGAAAAAGGAATCATTAAAGAAGAAATACTTATGTATGAAGATGATCCAGAATGGGCAATGGATGATCAAATGCGAAAGAATTTATTTTATAAATTACCAATTAGAGAAAAGATTGCAGGAACAGTTTCTTCAATAGAAAAAATAACAAAAGAAGATTTATATAATGCTTATAATACTTTTTATAATCCTAATAATATGTTTTTAATAATAGGTGGTAATGTAAAACCTAAAAATATTGAAGAATTAATTAAAAAACATGAAATATTAAATTCTATTGAAAAAATTGATAATATTGAGAGAATAAAATATAATGAGCCAACTGATGTATATTCTGAATATAAAAAGATGTATATGAATTTAGAAATACCTAAAATGAAATATAGTATTAAAATAGATAAAACTAAATTTAAAAACTTTTTAGATATAGAAATAAATATGTATTTAGGAATTATAACTTCATGTTTATTTGGTCAAACTAGTGATTTTAAAGAATATGTTACTAAAGAGAATTTAACAACTGGTTTTTATGTAGAAAAGAATAATTATGATAATTTTATTACTTTAGAAATAACTGCTGAAAGTGATAAAGCTGATATGTTTTTAGATGAAGTAAAGAATACATTAAAAAATATTAAGATAAAGAAAAGTGATTTAGAAAGAATTAAAAAAGTTTGGATAGCAAGTGAAATAAGAATGATTGATAATGTCGAAGTAACAGTAGATAATATATATAGTGATATTATTTCATATAATAATATATATGTAGATAGAATAGAATATATTAGAAAATTAAATATTACAAAATTAAATAAATTTATTAAAGAATTAGATTTATCTAATCAAAGTTTTGTATTAGTATTACCTAAAGAATAAAATATGTAAAATTAAAATATTTTATTCTTTTTTATAGATTTTATCTAAAAAATATGTTATTATTTATATAGAATAGAGGGATTGTATGAAAAAAATATTATTATTTTTATTTCTATTTTTAATACCAATTGGAGTTTTAGGAGAAGGTAATTATGTTACTGCTATTAAAGTAGATGGTTCTTTAATAACAGGATTTTCTAGTGATAAAACCGAATATGAACTTAATGTTCCCGGAGATAAAAATACTATAAAAATTATTTATGAATATGATCATTCCATGTATTCCAATCAAGGAGGATTCGGTGATTTATCTCTTAATTATGGTAAAAATGAATTTAATTTTAGTTTAACAAATATAAATGATCAAAGTGATACAAAATCTTATAGAATTATTGTAAATAGAGAAGATTCAAGAGATAAAGATAATTCTTTAAAAGAATTAATGGTTGGTACTAATAAAGTTATATTATCTGGAGATAATGAGTATACTATAAATGTTGATAGTAAAACTACTGAGATTGATGTAACTGCGAAATTAAATAGTGATAAAGCTTCTTTTGTAACTGGTTATGGAGAAAGAACAGGAGCTAATAATGTTAAATTAAATGGAGAAATAACAACTATTGAAATTAAAGTTAAATCAGAAAGTGAAGATATAAGAACTTATAAAATTAATATAAAAAAGACTGATTATAAAAATAATGATGCAACATTAAAAAGCATAAAGATAGATAAAATAGATTTTAATTTTAAAAAAGATACATTAGAATATGATTTAACTACTAAATATGAGATAGATAAAATATCTATTGAAGCTATACCAAATGATGCTAATGCAACTATTGAATATGATAAAACAGTTAAATTAGAAAGTGGTATTAATAATATAGAAATAAAAGTTATTGCAGAAGATACTAAAACTACTAAAACTTATAAATTAAATATTACAAGAGAAGAAGAAGTACCAATTATTTCTAATATAACAATTACTGGTTTAGATATAAAATTTGATCCTAAAGTATATAGTTATAAAGTAGAAACAGATCTTGATAAATTAGATTTTAATGTAACTTTATCTAATGATACTGCAACAAGTAATATATTAAATAATGAGAATTTAAAAAATAATAGTATTGTAAAAATAGAAGGTATTGATGGAGATAAGAAAGTTACTTATAGTTTTAAAATAATAAGTAGTAAAAAAGTTGAAGAAGAAAAAAAAGAAGAAGAAATAGATACTAAAACAACTGGTAATACGAAAAAGAATATATTTAAAGATTATGAAATGATTATATCAGCAGCTATTTTAAGTTTTGGTTTATTTTCTTTAATTGCAGCAATAGTTACAAAATCTAAAAAGTAAAATTATGTAAAAATTATTGTATATAAATATAACTTTTGTTATTCTTAAGTTAGGTGATAAGAATGGCAAAGTTATATTTTTTTTATGGAGCAATGAATAGTGGTAAAACTACTAGAATATTACAATGTGATTTTAATTATGAAGAAAGAGGAATGCATGCAGTTATTATGAAACCATCTACTGATACAAAAGGTAATGATAAAATAGTATCAAGAATAGGAGCTTCTAAAAAGGTAGATTATTTAATTAAACCTGATGAAGATGTATTTGAATTAATAATAAATGATTATAATCATGTAGATGTAATATTAGTAGATGAAGCTCAGTTTTTATCAGTTAGACAAGTAAATCAATTAATGGATATAGTAATAGATTTAAATATACCAGTAATGTGTTATGGTTTAAGAACTGATTTTAAAGCTAATGGATTTCCAGGAGCAAGAAGACTTTTAGAAATAGCTCATGAAATAACGGAAATAAAAACAATGTGTGAATGTGGTAAAAAAGCTATGTTTAATGTAAGACTTAAAGATGGAAAAGTAGTAACAGAAGGTGAAAGTGTTGCAATTGATGGAGAAGGTAAAATAACTTATACAGTAGCTTGTTCTAAGTGTTTTAGAATGAAAACAAGAAAAAAATTTGATCATCCTGAAATAAAATACGAATAATTACTTGATTAATTATTCGTATTTTTGTATACTAAATATAGTAGGTGATAATAAATGAATTATAACTATACAGAAGAAATCTTAAAATACAAAAGAAATAAAAAATTAAAAGGAATATTTATAGGTATTGGAATATTATTAGTAGCACTTCTTGGTTCAACTTATGCATTCTTTACTTATTCTAAAAGTCTTCAAGCATTTACTTTAACAAGTTCAGGAATAACTGCATCATTTTCTAGTGGATTTAACCAAATAAATATAACTAATGGATATCCTATAAGTGATGAGTTTGCTATACAAAATCTTAATCAACTAGATTATATAGATTTTACTGTATCAGGAAATGTAGAAGATGAAGATCAAGGTCTAACTTATGAAATATATTTAACAGAGAATATTTCTAATACATTAGACTCTAATTATATAAAAGTTTATATAACTGATGAGAATGGAAATCAAATTAACAGTAAAACAACTCCTAAAATATTTAATAGTTTAGATAATACTACATACTCTAAAGATTCATCTACTGGTAAAGTAATATATAAGCTTGAAGGAATGCCTGGTAATTATTCTAAAAACTTTAGAATCTATGCTTGGATAGATAAAGATTACGAGCAAAATGAGATTTCACAAGAATTCAGTTTTTATGTTAATTTATATGCATATAATTCAGAGAATAGAAACGGAGCATATTTAATAAAGAAAGCAGCACTTGCTCGTTCTAATGATGGGTCAAATTGTTTAACAACAGTAGAAGAAGATGGAATAACATATATATCTGGATCAAAAGAATGTATAAACTTCAATTATGTCTGGTGGAGTGGCAAGATGTGGAGAATAACAGCCATTTACCCAGATGGAGCTATGAAAATGATTACAGATAATAATATAACATCAATTGCTTTTAATGAATCAAGTGTTGCTTATTACGATAAAACAAATGGAACAAAGTCATATATGTTTCAGTGGTTAAATGAAGATTTCTTAGATACTTTATATAATCAGGGAATAGATGTTATCGACCAAACCAAGTATTGGAATGCAACAATGCCAGCTGATACAAATATTTCAACTAAACCACTTGAGACTGATGCAACAATGATTCCAACAACTATATCACCTATAGGATTATTAAATAGTTATGAATATTACAAAAGTTATCAGAATACAACTTATGGTAATGGATATTTAAATATTGGATATGAATGTTGGTCACTAAATCCATATAGTTCCTCGTATGTGTGGTATGTCCTCGGCTACGGCTACCACGATCATCCGTCTTTCACGTACGGGGCTCGGCCTTCGATAATCATTAAATCTAATATCTCACTTATTGGAAACGGGACATCAGGCAATCCATATCGAATAGTTGGAGATAAGGAAACAGGCAATCAAAATGAATTAATAAATACAAGATTAAGTGGTGAGTATGTAAAACTAAAAAACGAAAATAATGAACAAGTATTTCGAATAGTTGGAATAGAAGATAATACCACAAAAATAGTTGCTATGGATTATGCAGATAATGGAGCAACTAGGAAATTTGCAACAAGTGATGGTTCAGCTAATACCTTATGGGGAAGTGGTACAACCACGGATACTGGTACATGGTATACATATTTAAATGAATCTTATTATCCGAACTTAGTTTCAACGTATGGAGAATTGTTTGATTCTAGTTTATATTATTTAGGAACAAGTGGGCGTAATTATAAACTAAGTGTATGTGCGAATACAACTAGTGGAAACACAAAGGTATGTGATAAAACAACTCAAACTGGAACATTTAATATAGGACTTTTAAGATATGGAGAGATGTTTGCAACACAACAAGGAAGTGGTTATTCAAGTTCGACAAATATGTGGTTAATAAACAGATATGGTTCCTCGTATGTGTGGCATGTCGTCGACAGAGGCAAGGGCAGCAATTATGATCCGACTCGCTCGTGCGGTGCTCGGCCTTCCATCAATCTATCATCTTCTGTCAAAATACTGTCAGGAACAGGTCTTCCTGATGACCCGTATATAGTTGGTTTGTAAAAATGTGTAAAGTTTTAAAATCTTTAAAAAAAGTATTTTAAAACTTTTTTTAATTAAATAAATAATTTGCCTTAGAACAAATATTGATTTTATAAAGGTGATTTTTTGATTTGAATAAGTTTGCTTTTAAAAATCTATATTTGCTTTTTTATAATATATTTCTTATAGTTGATTTGTTTTCTTTTTTGAAAGGGGGAATTGGATGAAAAAGAAAGAAAATAAATCATATCATTTATTAAGTGATCAAGTAGCAAGAATCCTATTTAAGAAAAGTAAAGTCTCAAAAGAATTAACTGCTCATATTGTTAGTGAAATATTAAAAATAGATTATTTAGATGTCTTAAATAATTTAAAAATAGGTAGTGAAGAGCCTTCATATAATATAAAACAAATGGATAGTAGAACTGATGTAATGTTATATGATAAGGATTATTATGTAACAATAGAAATATGTTATACGAAGGGTAACATTAGACAAAGACAAACAGATACTTATGTCTATCAATTATACTTAGGACAAGTCTATAAAAGAGAAAGCTTAAAGAATATGAAAAGAATAATTCAAATAATAATAGAGAATTATGATTATTTTCATAAAGATAAGTTTATTTATGAAGTAGTATTTATGGAAAAAAATACGCATTTAGTAGAATCGGAATTTATAAAAAAGTATCATATAAATCTTGCTAAATTAAAAAATGTATCATATAATAGTATTAG
>Ga0247611_10001379_pt1 | contig 43370 bp, 39 predicted proteins | sample 177DNAGHGhighgp2_FD_192422 | JGI IMG/M metagenome (GOLD analysis project Ga0247611, IMG submission 192422) | Sheep rumen microbial communities from Palmerston North, Manawatu-Wanganui, New Zealand - 1770 DNA GHGhigh gp2 | ecosystem: Host-associated > Mammals > Digestive system > Stomach > Rumen... | reverse complement strand
TCCCTTTTGTGAGGATGCGGGCGATGGAGTAGATGCGCACATCTCCGCGCCCTTCAAAGCGCAGCCTCATATGGTCGCAGCGGTGGGGCCGTATGGGGACGGTGACGGTTCCCGTCTCCTGCACGCGCACTTCACCGGCGTATGACCAAAAGCCGCTGCTGTCGTAGTCAATGTAAATCTGCATGGATGCGTCTTTGTCCATGTTCAGGCGGATGTTGTACCGGGACAGATAGCGCACGTTCCTCGTGCCGGAACCGCTGACGCGCTGCTCATAGTGGATAATGCCGCTCTCGGCGATCCACTCCGGCGTCTTTTCAAGGGTCCCCTGCGTTCCGTTGATGGCAATGATCCTGTTGGCGCTCTGCACAAACAGCTCGTCGCCCCATGCGGTGAAGCACTCGGCGTGGAGAAAGTCCTCGTGCATCCACAAGCCGTTCTTGACGTCGAAGCAGAAGAAGTGCCAGACGTTGGCCGCGTCCGCCATGCTGATGTAATAGCGCTGCCCGAACACGCCCGCCACGGCGTTGTAATACCGCTCTTCGCCCAGCGCCGCGCTCACGTCCACGGGCATACCGCCCTGATAGGCCACGACGCCGGAGCGGGCCTTGTAATACAGGGTCTCGTTGACGATGGCAAGGCTCTTGTGGCTGCCCTGCTGCACGCCGCGTGCGGGAATATCCCCGATCTGATGCGCCCCGATGCTGGAGACGCTGACGGGGTGTATCACGTTCTCCTTGAAGAACGTCGGCACTCCCAGATAATTCACGCAGCCCGTCCACGGGCCGTCAGAGCCGCGGCTTGCCCTCCAGCTGTCCGTGCTCAGTCCGAGGTACTGCTCCCAATTTCGGAAGTCGCCGAGGGCGCAGCAATAGATTTCGTTGATATTGCCCTTGCCGGGGATGTTCCCATAGAAGCAGCCCCACAAGCGGTTTTGGGCCTCGCACACGAAATCCATGGCGGGAATGGATCTCTCAACGCTCACGCTCGCGCCCTGCTGCGTGTACTGCTCCCCGCAGATCCCGATAAGCACGAGATAGTCAGCATCCCCGGCGTCCCCGTCTTCCCCGGAAGTCGCACGCCCGCCGATGGCATAAATGATCTTGCTGCCGTTCAGGTCCTCGTAGTACAGGCCGGAGATGTTCACGCCGTCGTACTCCTTGAACGCGGAAGGAAGCTCTCCCGTTGAGGTGAAGTCCACGCGGGTGTACACGGTTTCCAGCACGGTCCAGCTCTCCGTGTACACGCTCCACTCCTTGACGGTCTCGCCCTCGGAAATATCAATCCAGATAGCGCCGTTTGCGGGGTGCTGCGGCTCCGTGGTGCTGCGGGTCACGTCGGTGTAGTATGTGCCGTCCTGATGGCACATCGTATAGGTGACGGCTCCGGTATAGCTCCAGCTCGCGCCCATGCTGCCGAAGTCGGTCAAATTCTGCGTGTTGATGTACTTGGCGTCCGGGAACACGCAGATATAGGCTCCCATGCTCACAAGCTGCCGCTCGCGCTGCGTGGAGCCTGCCGGGTCTTTCAGTCCGGTCAGGCCGGTGGCAAGGCCGTTTGCGTACAGGGTGCCGTCCTCGATCCAGTACAGCGCGTCCTTGGCAATGATGGCCTGCAAGTTGGTGAACGTGTCATTCAGGATGCCGCGCCGCTTCCGGTTTGCCATCATCGGGAAATACTGCGTTGTCAGGTTTTTGGTGTTGTAAAACTCGCCGTCGCCGATGCGCAGGTTGTGGTTATAGCCTGCAAAGGTGTCCAGCGTCACGCGGGTTCCCTGACGCCCGCTCAGTTTCGGATAGCCCATGCCGCTGCCCCCTCAGAAGTAGAATTTATCTTTGCCTTTCGGCATGTGGCTCTGGTTATAGCTGTTGCGGTAGCTCTGCCTCACGCTTTCAAACATGGCGTTGCAGGCGTTGAAGCCGTCATACTCCAAGTTGTAGTAGTCGATCTGGGCACACAGCCAGTGCGTATAAATTTCGGAATACGGTTCCGGGACAAGAAGCTCCTGTTCGGTGTTGTCCGGGCTGTATTCCGTGATGGTGATTTCTTCCTCGCCCTCGTTGTATTCGTGGGTGTCGATAATATCCTGCTTCAAGCGCAGGTCGAGCCGGTACAGCCACAAGACTTTGATCTCTACGGGAAAATCATTCGGCTTGAGCGTGTCAGCCTCGTTAATGGCGTCAATGATTCTCATGCTTCTGTCCTCCGTTTTTGGAAACAGGGAGTGCTTGCCGCGCTCCCTGTTGATCGAATCAGTTATCGTCCTTCTTGACTTTCCTCGTGGCCTTCTGCTCGTATTCAAAGGCTTCGAGCTGGGCTTTCTCGGCGTTGTTGAGGACTTCCACAACACACTCCGGGACCTGCACGGTCTCGCCGCGCTTGATAAGCCACGTCCTGTGGTTCACGCGGACAAACACGTCGGCGTTGTTCTCCTTGATGATGGGCAGGCGAATGGTGACGAGCTTTTCCTCCTGCTCTCCTTCTGCCTCTGCCGGGACTTCCAGCGGCGTGGTCTGTTCAAGCTCTTCCGCCGGTTTATCGGTGGTCTTTGCCATTTCATATTACCTCCTGTAATGAAGATAGGGAGAGGGGAAAGCCCCTCCCCCTTGGATGGAATCAGTTGGCCGCAGCGTTCGCGGAGAAGCGCGGCGAGCAGCTTTCCACGCGGATCAGGTAAGTGGGGAGAAGAATCTCCGCCGTCTTGATGGCCTTCCAGCCGACAGACGAGCGCTGATCCAGCGGGTCGGCAGTACCGGCGCTGCCCTTCTGCTTGACGATGGTCTGGAGACCGCCGCCGGTGACCTCGGTCACGCCGTAAGCGCCGTCGCCCATGAACAGGGAGGCGAACACCGCGTAATACGCGGGAGTCGCGCCGGTCTGAGCGGGGCAGGTGCTGTCGCGCCAGATTTTGGCCTCGGTGGTCTGCACGAAGCGGACGCCCGCGATCTTGCCGATCTCGCCCTCGTACAGGTTCGTGGTGTCCACGTACTTGTGCGGGTCGCGCCAATCGGGGTCGCGCATGAGGTCATAGGCGACATAGGGGTGGATGATGGCCACATAGTCGCCGTCGATGGTGGGCGCGTTCTGCGCGCGCAGCTCGGCGACAACCTGCTCCACGAGGTCAACGGTCAGGCGGGCGGTGGTGTCGAGACCGGCACGGGAAGTGACAGCGGTCTCAGCGCCGGTGCTGGCGTTGATCTTGGGGGCGTACATGACGTTCGTACCGGCAACAAGGATGTTGCGGGTGATGGTGTCGAGCGTCAGGCCGGCCTGACGGCCGAGCAGCTTGGTCGCCTCCAGAATGGTGTTGTCCAGCGCGGTCAGCTCCAGCACGTCGGACTGCACGATGAAGTCGCCGTACTGCGCCACGGTCGCGGTGATGGCCGTCACGTCGAGGCTGTTGCCGTTCGGCGTGACGCCTTCGGTCAGCGGCGTGGTAGCCTTCTGGAGCGGGGTAAAGGCGCGGAATTCAATAGTTTTGCCACCATGCTGCGGAATGGGGCGCTTCTGGCCGAACTGGTCATGCACAAGCTGTGCCTGCGCATAGTCCAGCAGGGTCATGTCGTAGAAGGTCTTCATTTCCGGCGACAGGTCGTTGCCGGTGGTGTTCAGCAGCGTGGTCTGCACTGCGAAGATCTGGATGAAGGCCCTCATGATGGTCAGAATCTTTTTCATGGGTTATTTTCTCCTTTCGTAATCACAGCGAAAGGAGGCCGTGCTCAGAACACGATACGCTCTCCTCTCGCAACACGCCGCGCGATCTCCGCGCGGTCTGCCTTGGTGAGCTGTGACACGTCGCTCTTTCTCTGCACGGCGCTTGCCCCTGCCATTGCCCCTTCTTGGGGACGCCGCTGCCCTGCGCGGACGCTGTTGGCCACCTTCTCGGTGACTTTCTGCGCCGTGAACTGCATGGCTGCGGGGATGATCTCATCCTTGTGGACAACCTCGTAAGCGGTCTGGAGCGGGATGTTGGAGAACACGAGCTGTCTGAAAGCCGGGTTCTGCATCTCGGCATCAATGTCGAAGCTGGGGTACACAGCTTTGACCTGATCAGACTCCTGCACAAGTGCGGCAAACTTGGCTTTTGCCTGTTCCTCGGTCCGGCTGCGCTCCATCTCGGCCTTGAGTGCCGCGTTTTCGCGCTCCATCTTCCGCATTGCCTTGACCTGTTCCACGCTGATCCCTTTTTCAAGGGCCTCGTCTTCGTAGAAGGTCTCGTCGTCCTCAATGGCCTTGCTCAGTGCTTCCACGTCGTCGGCCTTGACGCCGTACTTGCCTGCAAGCAGGTCGAGCACGGGGGCGAGGGCGTTGTACTTCTGTACGGTCGCCTCGTTCCCTTTCAGGCGCTTCTGAATCGTGTCCTGCACTCTCGCGTCGTAGAGGTCTTTGAACTCGCCCTTGATGAGCTGTTCAAATTTTGCCGTGCGGTCGTCAGTGTTGATCTGCTGCACCCCGGCGGCAGGTGCGCTCTCGTCCTTGCCGTACTGAACACCGGCGAGGGGATTGCCTTTCGCGCCCGTATGCGGCTGGGCGGGGGCCGCGTTATTCTGCCCGGCTGCGGGCGCTCCGCCCGCGTCTCCGCCTGCTCCTGTGCCACCACCAGCGCCCCCGGCGCCTTCGCCGAAGATCTGGATGTAGAAGAAGGGGAGTAAGGATAATTTGTGCATGGTTCCCTCCTGCCCGTCAGAGTGGGCGAAGCTCGTAACCTGTCCGTAGGTGGACGAAACCTTTATTCATCCCCGACGGGGAAAATAAACGATGTAAGCTCCACGTTCTGCGGATATGCCTGACTGAGAAGCTGGAAGCCGGTCTCCGCGACGTAGAAGATGTGTTTGGCCTCGGCGTAGTATTCCGGCCTCGGCTTTGCGATAACGTGGACGTTGCCGCCCCTGATGGTGAGATTCGGGGCTTTCTGGAGCTTGTTTCCCATGGCCTCGATGCACTGTGCCGCTGTCATGGCGAGCACGGAAGCGCCCGCGCACACGGGGTCTCTGCCCATCTCCGCAAATCCTGTGTGTCCGATCACGCGCATTTCCAGCGCGCCGGAGTCTTGCAGCTCCCGAAACATGGCTTTTGTCATGGCTGCCTCCTATCTTGGGCTTGTGGACTCTGCTGCCCGCGTCCTTGCTTTCTTGGTGACGCTGCTCTCCATGCTGTTGTCCCCGCCGAGTGCCGGGAGTCCCTGCGCTGCCTGCGCTCCGGGGGCCGCGCTGCCGGGGAGGGCCATGCCCGCCTGCTGGAACTGCTCCGCGAGGGCCGGTGCAAGCTGCTTTCCGGTCATGCTGTCGAGCATCTGCGCGAGCTGGAGGGCGATTCCCTGCGTCTGCTGGAGCATCTGGAACATGGTGCCGTTCTGCTGGATCTTCTGCGTCACGAAATCCTTGCGGTCGAAATCCATCATGTCCAGACAAGCGAGGGCCGCGTCCGCGTTCTGCGGGGCGAAGAAACCGGCGCTGTAGAACTGAAGCGCAAGCTCGTTCTGCGCCATCTTGGAATACGGGGACTGTTTCTCCGCCGTGACTTCCACGTCGAACAGCGGCAGCCTGTACCCGACCTCCACACCCATTTCCATGGGCACGCCGTTGACCATCTGGCCCTGCGGCTGCGGCAGAATACCGGCATTGGAATAGCTGACGAACTCTTCCATGCCCGCCTGACCGATGATGCGGAAGTATCTCGGCACGTCGAAGAACTGCCTGATAAGCTCGATGCACAGCAAAATCACCTTGCGGAAGGCGCGGTAGCTGCCCTTGTTGTTGTCGCGGGAAAGGCGGTTGCCCGCCTCCTGCATGGCGGCAATGGCGCTGGCAGCCGTCACGCCGCCGGTCGTGCCGCCGGTCGTCACGTCGCGGTTGCCGGTGGTCTCTTTCAGCTCCGTCACCTTGTTTGCGAGGATCTGCACATACAGCTGCGGCAGCGGGTTCGGCTGCACCGGCTGGATGCTGTCCTGTCCCAGAGCGCCGTCTACGTGGATGAAGTCTTTCGTTGCGTCGGCAAACTCCGCTTCGTTCACGCTGCCGTCGCTCCTGACGAAGTGCCGGGGCCGCGCATTGAACAGCATGTTCTGCAAGACGGCCTGATCGCCGCGGTCAATGTATTCCTGCGCGCTCTTGCCCACGTCGATAAAGCCGAAGCCCGTGGGCGTCCCCTTGCAGGGCATGAGCACGTCGAACACAAAGGGGTAAAGGCCGTGGTCATACCAGCCGCGCTCCGCGTAATCCGGCTCGTTCTCCGTGGCGAAGAGCGGCTCATCCTGCCCGGCCACGAATTTGCAGTAATGCAGGACGGTCTTGCCGTCCGCCCCGCGCTTCTTGTAATACCAGTCCACGACGGCGCTCTTGCCGTTGGTGTCGATCGTGTCGTCGTAGATGTACTTGTTGAGGTCCAGCACCGGGTTTGCGAGCTTGTTCTTCAGCTGGGGATAGTCCTCTTCCAGAATGTCGTTGTCCTGCAAGGTCACATAGAACACGTTGCGGCTCTGCTGAATGTCTGTGATGCCGGACTCCCAAAAGAGGTTTATCAGATCCACGTCCGTGATGTCGATGTCGCCGAGGCCGTTGTTCTTGGAGGCGTCCCAGAACACGCCGTACACGCCGGTGCCGTTCTGGATCTTCTCGTCCTGCTCCCGTGAGTAGGTCCCCTCAAACTCGCACTGGTCGAGGATCACCGGCAGGATGGAGGACAGCATTTTCGCCTCGCCCTTGTCGCCTTCCTCGCGCGGCAGCACGTTCGCCGCCGGGAAGTTGTCCATGGCGTCGGCGTGCTTGTTCTGGATGCTGTTGAGCAGCCATGCGCTCGCAGGCTCTACCTGCTGATACTTGCCCTTCTCCTTGGCCGTGCGTCTCATGCACTCCCACTGTCTGAGCTTGTACCACTGCTGGTTCTCGATAAGGCGCTGCTCAAGATTGGCCTTGCCGGTCTTGTACTCCAGCAGCGTCTGATACGCTTCGTGAATCTCCGGCTTGCTGATCGGCAGGCGCTGGAAAGGCTCTATGTTGCCGGGGGCCGTGGGGCTATAGTCCACGGCGCTCATGTCGAGACTCTGCGCCACGGCCATGTTCCCGGCGTTGAAGCTGTCGAAGCTGTCGCCGGTCTGCGCCGCGCCGTCACGCGCAAGCCTTCTTCTGTCGTCATTCATCGGCATGGTTCACAATCTCCATTCTGTGAATTGTCGGAGGCGGCAGCACGTCTTCCTCCTGAATATCGAGGAACAGGTGCAGCGGGCCTTTGTTGAACGTGCTGGGTATTGCTGCCTGTCTCGGCTTGATCGGCCTTGACATGAGGAAATAGCGCCACTCGTCGGCTACGTGGTCTTCGCCGTCGGTGTCAAGGTCCTCCGGCTTGTTCTCGTCATACTGGAGGATCGGCACCGTGCGGATAAACGCCTTGCAGTTGGAGAAAACGTACATCATCGGGTAGCCGTTTTGGTCAAACGCAAGCCTGTAATGGCACTGCATCCATCCCGGCAGCCGTTCATGGTCGCCCTTCTGGAAGTACACGCCGTATTTCATGGCAGTCTCGGCAATGCTGACGCCGGTCTGCGCGTCCCATATCGCCGGATCTGCAATTCCCTCGATGCGCTTGTCTTTCAGCCAGCGGTGTTCATGCTCGATGCGGGCGATTTCCTCAAACAGCCTTGACGGAATCCACTTCACGCCTTCGTTCGGGGTCTCGGTGCAGCCGTACAGCTCCAGAATCCGATAAACCACGCCCTCGAAGTCCACCGCCCACCAGCCGACAGAGAAGGGCTTGTTGTAGCCCCAGTCGAACGAGCGGTAAATCTTCCACGTCGGCGGGATCTCGAAAGGCTCTATGACATGCGTCCAGCGCCTTTGCCGTTTCAGCTCCGCCCTGCTGCTGTTGTCCCCGGCAGCGTTGGCGGCTCTCATGTCCGGCTCTATGCGGAAATCCTCAAAGAACTGCCCTTCGTAGGTGTCCCAATCGCCGTAAAGGAGCGCGTTCTTCTCCTTCTCCGGCAGCGAGGCGAGGCGGGCGAGGTATTGAGGATCGTTTTGCAGCAGTATCTTGTTGTCGAAAACGGTGGACGGGACAAACGTCCTGCTCATCCACTGTTTTTCACTGTGGCCGTCCGGGAACACGACAACAACCTGCTCCCACACGGTTTCCATCGGCTCCCCGGCAGTTATGAAGCGCTCCTTCACCCATCCATGCCCCACGCCGCCGGGGTTTGCGGTGTTGCGCATGTAGACGCGCGTGCCGGGGCCGTTGGGCCTGTTGCGGCTCTTGAGGTAGATATATTCCTCGAACGTGAAGTGCGTCAGCTCGTCAAAGGCTATGAAGTCATAGGCTTTGCCCTGATAGTTGAACTTGTCCTTTTCGTGCTGGAGGCTGCCGAAGATGATCTTCGCCCCGCTGGGGAATGTCCATGTGTGCTTCTGCTCGTTGTACCGGGCGCGTGGGAAAGCCTGCGGATAATAGCGCTGGCTCTTTTCCACAAGCTCACTGAGCTGGGGGAAGGTCTTTCGGAGAATCAGTCCCTTGTAGTGCGGGATCTGCACCTGCCGCAGCGCCTCGATAACCAGCGCGTCGCTCTTTCCGCCGCCGGCAGCGCCTCCGTACAGGACTTCATCCTCGCCGCGCTGCATAAAGGCGAGCTGACGCGGCTGCGCTTCCCATACCGTTTTCATTGGCCGTCCTCCGGGGCCTGCGGCCTTTCTGCCATGGTCGGCATGAAGATCACGCCGCCCTCGGTGCCGTCGTCCACAATGCGCGTCTCGCTTTTGAGCTTGGCAATGCGGGCCTGCTGTTCCTCGATGTCGAGCGCGGACTTGTTGAGGCCCTGTATCTCGCGCAGGTCTTTCAGCGCCCGCACGAGCGTAGCCAGCGCCAGCGTGTCTTCCGCGTGGATAACGCCCAGGGCGTCAATGATGTGATCCATCATCATGTCCGTGACCTCGATCATGCGCAGGCTGCGTTTCGCTCTCAGCTCCGCAGCAAGCTCTTCCGGGCACATGATCTCCGCGCCGGTCTCCGGTTCGGTTCTTGGTTCCGGTTCCGGTTCCGGTTCGGTTCTCTTGGCAATATCGGCCAGCTTCTCGGTCCATTTCCCGGCGGCTGCCCTCTTTTTCAGGCCGGAAAGAGAAACGCCCCACTTCTTCGCCAGTGTCGGGTACTTCGTGCCGGTCGCCAGAAAGTCGGCCTCTATTGCGCTCCAATCCGGCTTACCCACGATGTCCCCCTCCCGTAAAGTCTTAGAATCTATGATTGATCGGGCCAATATATCACAAAAACAGGGAGTTTTCAATAACAAAAACTCCCTGCCTTTTTGTGCACTTTTACTTTTTCGATACCATGACCTGCTGCATCAGCGTCTTATCCACGCGCTTCCCGCAGTTTTCACATCGGGCTTTCTTCTCGGTCGTCGCCCTGACGATCCCCTTCACCCTGTAGGGGCCCTCCATGAGCTTCCGGCATTCTGGGCACAGTGACAGGATTTTATCTTTCATGGATACCGCCTCCCTCTCTTTGATCATATTCCAGATCTCTTCATATGTTTCATCAACATCTATGTAATCCTCTGCCTCTATGAAGAAAATCCTTGTTGCATAACGGCTCTCATTGTCAAGTGGTCTTTGAAAGACTTCGACAAGCCTTAGATTTACTGCGCTTGGTTTACCATCCTGGTGTAGCTCTATCCAATCCATCAGCGTCCTCCTTTCCTCCTTCTGAAATCGTCCGCGTTTGGGCAAGTTGCCCAATGGGGAATGCGCCCCATGCCGGTCGGTGTCCCCTCGAAGCGGAGGTCGCACTTGATAACCTCGCCCAGATCGTTCAGGACGCTGTTCTTTCCCTCCGGGTTCTCTTTGTATGCCCGGAGTGCAGCGTCGGCGGGCATCTTCCGCCCGCGCGGTGTGTCCAGCCACACGATTGGCGCTCCGCACTTCTTACAGATCGACGTGTTATTCATCCGCCTTGCCCTCCGTAAGCGTGGTCAGCGTCTCGAACGCTGATTTGAGAACGAGCAGCACGCCTTCCTCGAAATCCTCAAAGGACGAGCCGCGCGGGATCTCGATGTATTCACCGTAGTCCTTGCCGTTGTGGGTGAGCTTCCATGCGATTGTCGCGTAGTCCCCCCACACACCGGCTACTATCGGCAGGTCGAGCGGATTGCCGTCCGCCGGGTCTTTCAGAATGATTCTCAGCTCCATGCCTCAGTCTCCTTTTCGCTGGATCACGCGGTTCTCGAACTTCTTGTAGGCGTCAAGATACCACTCGCCCCTGTCGCCGTTGAAGGTCAGCTCGTAGTACATGCCGTCGTTGAGCGTGGACGAAATCAGATACTTCCAGTTCTGGAGCACCTTGCACTTCCAGACAATGAAGACGTTGAACAGCACAGGGCCGTCGCTCTTGTCGAGATGGTTCTCGATGTAGTCCGCTACGATCCGGGTCGCGTTCGTGTCGCTGGGGCTGATCTTGCCGATTACGTCCTCCGGCATCTTCCCGCAGTCCTCAATGTCCTCGGTCTTGACATTGATCGTCCCGACGGGGACCGCCTCTTTCTCGAACTCGCTGCCGTCCTGAAAGCGCGGAAAGTGCTTATAGCACATCCTGTTGAATTCCTCCGTGTCCTTCCGGCTGATCGCCTTGTTCATGCGCAGGCAGGTCGAAATGCGGGTCTGAATGATCGACATTCTTTTCAGTTCCTCCTGCACGTCCTTGGGGATTCCAAGTACATCCGCTAAGCTGTCCGCCAAGCCGTCAATTTTCTTTTCGATGTTTTCCATGATTCAGTCTCCTTTTCTTTTTGGATTGTTCATTCTCAGCCGCTCGCTGGCCATTTCATTCCGCAGGCAGCCGCATGATCTGATTTTATGCTGCCGGAGTTGGTCCCCCCGGCAGATCTTCACATTGCCGCACTCGCAGCGGCAGCGCCAGAGCGGGACGCTTTTCCATCCCTGTCGGTATGATCCCGCCCGCTCCAGTACCTCCAATCGCCCGAAGGTCTTCCCCTTCAGGTCAATCAGCGCCCGTGGCATGTTGTTTGTCCCCGCTGATCCCGAACAGCGGGTGATAGTCCGCGCGCTCGTCGTCCTGTTCAAAGGGGTCTGCCTCCACGGTCTCCTGAGTCAGATGCTTCGGCTCTGTGCTCTCTTTCTGGAGCCATCCGCACAGATTCATAGCTCCGCACAGAAAGCCGTAGACGGCCAGCAGCACGGTCAGGGCCGTGTGTGCCTTCGGCTCGATCTGATGCAGGCCCACAAGGATGAGGGCCAGCATAACGGCCATAACCGCCGTGACGAAAATAGACTTGACTTTGCTCATGATGAATCATCCTTTCCCGATACTCTTTTTGTATTTCCGGCTGTTCGCAGCCTTTTCGGAGTTGCAGAGGAAGTCCATGCTTGACCGCAGCCCTCGCAGCTCCGCGTTCATACGGTCCTGCTCTGCCCGGTATTCCTTGTAGGCGTCACACCGGGCTTGGCAGCCTGCCCGCCGAAGCGGGCAGTCCTTTCCGTTCTTCTTGCAAGGCGGCCTCATTTTCTGTGCCCTCTCTCCTTGCGGTTGATCATCGCGACATCAATTAGCACAAACACCATCCCTGCAAGGATGAAAGCCACCGGCTTTGCCAGCCAGAACAGAATAGCGCTCACTGGTTATCACCTTCTTCTGCGTCAATCTCTTCCGCGCTGATTCCCTCGGAGGCGGCAAGGTTATACATGCTCTGCGGGTCAAAGCCGAGGTTTTTGAAGCGCCGGATATGATCTCTGAATTCAGCAATCCTTTTCTCCCTCGCTTCGCCGGAAAGAGGGGAAGGAGCGGGCCGTTGGTTTTCCCCCTGCACCCCTTTTCCTCCTGCTATCTTAGAAAAAGAGTTATTATCCTCTCCTTCCCTTGACTTACCTATACTCTCCTTACCTACCCTATCCTTACTCTTACCTATCCTATCCTGAGTCAACGGTTCGTCTACGGGCCGTGTACGGTCTGTATACGGTTCGTCTACGGGCTGTATACGAGTCTGTGACTGGTCTGTAACAGCAGGAGGAAGGCAAGGCTTGTGGCCGTCACCGGGATTCATTGAATAGGAACGGTTTTCGTCGTAGTACAGCTCCCGCATGAACTCCTTATACTTGGTCTCCCGGTAATTGTCCTTGCGTATGTAGTTGTTGATACGCCAGTGCTTGATTACCGCCACAAAGCCGTCGTTCTTGTCGAAGGTGAGCACGAACTTTTTGGCAATCAGGAGCTTCATGGAGTCATTGCTCGCGCCGCACTGCCTCATGATGGCGCGGGGGTTATCACAGAAGCCGTCGTCGTCAGAGGCCATGTTCAGGTGAATATACAGCATCTGCGCTTCGGCGGGCATGTCCATAAACGGGTCTGACTCTATGACATTCTTCGAGAACATACGGCGCTCTGCCATGTCTACACCCCCTCAGTACGGCATGAAAGCGTCTACGATCTCGCCCTCAAGCGTGGTCTGCTGGTCGTGGTTGCCCTTGCTGATGATCCTGCGCACACGTCTCAGCTTGCGGAAGACCTCTTGCAGCTCCGAGCGGGCGAAGCGCTCAAACTCCGCCGAGGTCGCCAGCTTGATACCGCGGCTTCCGCTGATAATGATCTTGCTGTAGTGGTCGCTGCTGTTGATGGTCTCAATGTCCCGCGTCAGCAGGCGGCGGGTTCTGCTGTTGTGGTAGTTGCCGGTGAAGAAGGCGGGGTACAGCTTGATGCTGTCCGTCACCTGCTCCATCCGGGTCCACCTGTTCCCGCGCTTCTGGAGGAAGAAATACAGTTCCTCCTGCCGCGCCCGGTTCTCGTCATGCGTTGTCTTCATGTCCGTCCTCCTTCAAGAAATCGGGGTAGTCGTCCTCGCTGCCCGTTGCGTACACGTAGGCCGGTTCTCTGGTCTGCTCGCCGATCATCTCTCCCACGCTCTCACGCGCTCCGCCTTCCGGCAGCGCGGCGTGGCCGGTCACTTCGCCGGTTCCCTCGTCCACGGTGAAGCCCTCCGGGATGGTGTCTTCGGGGTAATCCTGCGCCGTCAGCGCCGTCGCCAGCCTCATGCTGTCCTCGTTCGCCCCATGCTGGTACTCGATACTCATGAGGGCGTATTTGCTGCACAGACGGCGGATTACAGTCTTGCGGGCCATGGCGTCAAAGTTTTCCTTCCAGCCCTTGCCCATGTAATCGCCCTTGCGGTTGTCCCGCTCGTGCTTCTCGATCTGCTTTCGGGTCATGTAGATGGTCTTTTCCGCGCCGTTCTTCAGTTTGAAGTACCCGGCGTACCCGACAATGGGCAGCTTCTCCCGTTCGTCCTCGTCCTCGATCCAGTTGAAAACGGCCTCGCCGGTGAGTCTGTTGTAGCTCTCAAGCTCTCCCTCGCGCACTTCCACGGCATCCGGGACGCATGAATAAGCGCCGGTTCTCAGACAGAGCTGAATCATGCCCTTGTAGCCGATGATGAAGGTCGCTGTCATTTTGCCCTTGTTCCGGTAAGGGACGATGTAGGCATAGCCGAGTGTCGGGTCTATCGGCAGATCGTAGCTCGCCGCCTGCAATGCGGATTTCAGTACGCTCATGGAGTTGGCGTAGAACGCCTCCTGCAAGGCGGGATTGTCGTTTATCATGCTGACGAGCGAGGACATGAACTGCGGCGCCCTCTTGCCGAGCACTTCGTCGAAGCGCTTGCGCATTTTCTCCCCGTCAAGCAGGGAGTTGAGCATCACGCTCACGCTCTGCTTTGCCTGCGCCTCCGGTGCCTGCTGCTGTGCTGCCTTCTGAATCTTGCCTGCCATTTTCTAATCCTCCTTAATCCGTGTTCGGCTCGCAGATTACGAACCGGTAGCCGCCGACTACCTTCTTGAAGGTGTAATACCCGGCGAAGTAATACCCGTAGTCGTGCTCCTTTTCGCCGCCGATCCTGATATTGGCGTGCCACTCTGCCGATTCCGGCACCCTGCGTTTGTACAGATTGGAGAAGCACCACTCCAATGTCTCTTCCTCCGTTTTATCAGATTCAACGAACCACTCACGGAAGAAGTCTCCGTACCGCTGGTACTGCCCGCAATGGGTCTGTTTCGCTTCAATCATGCCGTCTTCACCTTCTTCTCGGTGATCCGCAGCACGCGGCTCTGCGTGGCGTACTTCTGAAAATCAATATCGGGGTAGTCCGCCTTGATCCTGTCGCGGTCGAGGCCGCTTGTGTTCTGGATTTTCCACGTCGCCTTCCAGTTCCCGCAAAGGCCGATACTTCTGCTGCCCATGGCGGTCTTGATGCGGTTGTCGAGGGCAGCGAGGTCTTTCTTGAGGTTGCCTATATGGTCGTTCAGCGCCTTGCGCTGCATGAACACGTCGTCCATCCCGGTCAGATCGGCTTCGTCGCCCGCCTCGGTCTGGAACATTTCTTTGATGGCCTGCGTCGTGGCGTCGTGGCCGTCCACCGGCGGCGTCCGCTTCGGGATTACATACTCGTTCCAGAAGTCCCGCTCAGCGTCCATGAGGGCTTTAATCTCGTCCTCGTCCCGCTCCAGCTCGAACACCCGGAAATCTCTGCACTCGCTCAGGACAGCAAGGTAGGCTTTCTTCGCCCCCGTCACGGCCAGATAGTGCGTCATTTGGGCGTACCACTGTTCGGGGTATTCCCCCGTGCGGAACTTCTTCACATTGACGTAGGAGTTGGTTGTCTTGCACTCCAAAATCGCGTCCTCGCCGATGATTTCGCGGTCGATGTTGGCGCAGGCGAAGGGGTAAGCGTCGTTTACAAGTGTAAAGTTGAGCCGCTGCACCTTCCGCCCGGTTTCCTCCATGAACAGGCGGGCTACAAGGTCTTCCAGCAGCGTCCCGGTTCGGGTGCTGATATTACCGCCGAACTCCGGCACCTGCCCGGTCTTCTCGGCCCACACGCTGAAAGCGGAGGCGTAGGGGTTCATGCCGATAATCGCTCCGGCGTCGCTGCCGCCGATGTAGCCGCGGCGGATCTGGAGCCATTCGTCGTGCCGCTTCTCCTGATCGACGGGAATCATTTTCAATCCCCGGTTGCGGATGGGGTTTCTTTCTGTCGCTGTTGCCATTTCAAATCCTTTCTGCTACAATGTAGCCGTCTCCATTTCTCTTGGCGTTGCCGCTTTCCCGTGTTGCCGCACGGGGAGGCGGCTATTTTATTGCCGCTTCTAATGCTTCGCTGTAGGGGATCTCCAGTACATCGCAGTACCGGAGCAGCTGCCCGATGTTCCACTCGGTTCCGGGCTTGTTCATCTGGAAGCGGGCATTTTGGGCCGTGCATCCGATCTCTGCTGCAATATCCGCGCTGGTCATGCCGCGCGCCTTCCTGTACGCTGAGAACAGCGCCGCAAGCTCGTTCACCTTTACCGGGCGAATCCACTTGACTTTAGGCACGGCTCTCACCTTCATGCACGGGGTACTCGCAGGGGTTAATGCCCGCTGCCATGCACACGCTCACAAATTCCTCCGCCCTCATACGGCGTCTGCCGGTGAGCGAAGCGGAGAGTTTCTGATGCGTGAATCCGGGGAGATTCGCTTTCTCGGCAAGCCGTTTCTGAATAATGCCTTTCTCTTTGATCTTCCCGGCAAGCCAGCTTTCAGGGGTCATACGTTATCGCCTCCTTTCATGATTTGATCTGCCACAAGCACGTCGGTCAAGAACTCACTCGGCAGCATAATTCCCGCCTGCAGGCACACCGCGTATTGCACCTTCGCAATGCTGAGTACACTTGCGCCCTGTTCCTTCATCGTCTTGGTCAGCACTCGCAGCAGGTTTGCCACTCCGCCGTGGCTCGCGGGCTTGCTGCCCTGCTTTGCAAGTTTGGCCTTGGTCAGTTCGACCAGGCTGTTTTCATTCTCCAAAAATCTGCGCCTCCTTTCCCCGAAGAATGAAAGCCAGTCATCATGCAGCGCGTTGTATGTGCCGGTCTCCAGCATCGCCCGCCGCAGGTCGTTTCCCCACTTTGCGCGGAGATACCCGTCTATGATCCGGTCTTGATGCTCTGCAAACCATGGCCATGCGCTCCTGTCGGGGTTTTCCTTCCGTTTCCTGCCGAAAGCGTTGTGGCCTCCGAGCGGCGGGAGAATGTCATACCGAAGGTGGAAGTCTGCGTCGCGGAAGAATCCGTCCCAATCGCTGTATACCATGGCCTTGCTGCCGCGCAGCCTCACCATTGGCGTCCGCTCTCTTATCGCGCAGCAGGCATTCCACAATCCGCTGCTGCATAATTCCTCAAGCACTCTGTTCACCTCCTTTCAGTCGTATTCTTCATACTCGGCGGCCAACTCCTCAAAGCTGATCTGGCCGGGTAACACGTCGTACTCCATCCACCAGTTGTAAACGTCCTGCGGCGTGGTGCCGATCCTCCATGTTCCTTGCATCCTGCCGCGCATTGCCCGATATTTGAGCATCTGTCCGAAGGCGCGTAGATAGGAGTCTTTATACTTCGGCCAGCGCTGGAACTCCATTTCGCGCCCGTGTTTCTGTGCCATAGGGCAGCCGATACAGCCGAGCCGGTGAAAGCCCTCGTTGTACAGTTCACAGTACGGGATGTTCTCAGCTTTGATGAATTCCCACACATCCGCGTCCGTCCAGTCGATAATCGGATTCAGGCAGGTCTTGAACCGAGTAGTGCAGGCGTCAAGCACTTCTCTGGATTCCGCATTGTCGTTCACAAGGACAGCTCCGTTATTTCCAGTGATGCGGAAATATGGATTGTCTGCAAGCTCTTTGGAAACCTTTGTGCTCCCCGAAATGGTTGCGAGGCCCTGTTTTTTTCTTCGGTTCACACTCTCTGCCCACCTGACGCCCGTGATCGTCAGCCTTCCGTCGCCGCCGCTTTCTTTCAGGTATTCGCAGCAGTACCGAGCTACGCGGGTAGGCGGCATCATTTTCCGGGGGATCAGGTTCCACATAGTTATTGGTTTCCCGACATAATCATCACCGAGGTATGCCCCCCCTCCGTACTCCGTGTACCGAGGGACGCAGCGTTCCACGTCCGGGTGCTTCTCCTTGACGAATCTCACAAGCTCCGGAGGGTCTACGGAGGTCACGCGGTAATGTGCGTCATACTTGACGCCTGCCATTTCCAGCAGCGCCTTACATACAACGCTGTCCTTACCACCGGAAAAGGCCAGATAGTAACCGTCTTTCCCGGAGAATGAACGGGGGTCGAATTGCTTTATTCTCTTTAGGCTCTCTTCGACCTTTTCTTTAAGCTCACTCAATTTCTGCCCTCCTGTATTCCCATCCGGGATAATCCCGGATTTCGCAGCGAATCAGCGCCCCCTTGACGCGGTATGTCAGAAACTTCTTTCCGCCCCGGCAGGCGACAGTGCACTCGATACGCTTCGGGCCTGCCGGGGTCTCTTTGATGATGTCCACGCTCTCGCCGACTTGGAGTGCGCGAACCTGATCGACGGTCATTTGAACCACCGCTTGTAATCGGCGTCTGAGCAGTACCCGGCAGCGCCGAGGAAGAACTCCTTTGCCATGCGCAGCTTGGTCTTCCAGCCGGGGCCGTCGATCAGCACCGTAGCGCTGCCGTATTCCTCGTCAACCTCGATCTGAAAATCAAGCACGTCCTCGAAGTGTTCCTTGCCCTTTTCGGTGAGCTTCTGCGGGCCGCAGAAGGCGATGCACAGGCTCTCGCACACATCATCGACCACATCCACATCAATGTCGCGCTCGATGAATTCCCGGATCTCCATTTTCTCTGCCATTGTTTTAGTCTCCTTTCCCGAATATCAAGAACCTGTGTGTAGTATACTGCCGGATTTCAAGAATGTCAAGCAATAATTTCTTGAAATCCGGAAAAACGTCTTGAAATTCTCCTACATTATGTTAATATAGAAGCGAAAGGAGGGGTAGTTATGGAGGGTATCACAAAGGAAGTTCTTGCCCGCCTGCTGAAAGACGCGCGGCTCCGGTCGAAGATGTCTGTCGAGGAAGTCGCCACCGCTCTGAAAGCCTACGGGTATGAGATTGCCCCGAAGTCCATCTACAACTATGAGAAGGGTATCAACATGCCAGTTGTCCCGATGTTCATAGCGCTGTGCAAGATTTACGGTATCGACGATCTGAACGTGTATCTCAAAGAAGGGTACAGAAAGAAGGTCGAAGTCACACCGCAGGAGGAAACGCTTCTGGCATACTTCCGGGCAGCGTCCCCGGAATTGAAAGACGCGGCGCTCCGCATGTTGCAGCCCGCGGAAAAAGACAGTACCGCTTCATTGGTCGGCTGATCGGCAAGGAGGGGTAAGATTGTCTTATCAAAGCAGTCAAAGCACCACACAATACTGTACGAACTGCGGAAAGCCTGTTCTTGCTGGCTGGAGATATTGCCGGGGATGCGGCGCGCCGATTTATGCAGAAACGCGAAGCGCTTCTTTCAACAATCCCGCGCCAGCTCCGGTCAGACAGAAACGAGTATCGAGACGGTCCTCTTATATCGGCTGGGTAATCGCCGCTTTTGTCGCCTATCTGTTGTTCGTGTACATGAGCGGGACCGCTCCAGAAAAGGCCGCTCCGGTGGAACCAACTCCCACGTTGAAACCTGTTTCCGCTTTCAATGGGCAAATGATTGTTTTTCCTTCGTATACCCGTATATGCCCTTTGAGTGTTTCTGTCCCCTCTGGTGAAAATGATTACTACATCTACTTGGCTTACAGGAAGGGGCCGAAATATTCCTCGGTATTGAGGACGCCTGAAACGGCGAGCCGAGTAGAAAGTGATATGGGCTTCTACGTAAAGGCCGGTAAGACCGTAGAGGTTGACGTGCCTGTCGGCGTGTATCAACTGTATTACGCATACGGCAAGACGTGGTATGGGAAAGAAAAGCGGTTCGGCCCTGACACTGTGTTTTGCACATCGGACGAATATCTTGATTTTTACACGGATGATTCCACGACATACGGCCACACGCTGAGTCTGATACTCCAGACATACGGGAATTTTGACAGCAGGAATATCAAAGAGGCGGATTTTCCGGGGTGAGAGTATGAAGTGCAAATTCTGTTTCCGGTCTATCCCGGATGATGCTGTGTTCTGCTGCTACTGCGGTGAGCGCGTTCCCCGGAAGAAGAAAGCGCCCCGGCAGGAGATCAAAGTACCGGCTCCCCGGCAGCTCAAGTCCGGCGCGTGGAATATCGAGCTGCGCAAAGAGGGGGCCAGCGTCACCGAGGCCACGGCGGAGGCGTGTCTCGCCAAAGCCCGCGCCATTCGTGCCGGGTTTTTAAAAGCAGAAAAGGCCCTGCCGAAGCAGAGCCTTGATAGCGTGATTGAGAAATACATTGTGGACAACACCGGCGTCCTCAGTCCCTCCACCGTGCGCGGCTATGAGTCTATCAGAAAGACGCGCTTTCAATCGGCCATGCAGGAGGACGTGTCAAAGCTGGACTGGCAGGCCCTTGTCAGCGCCGAGGCGCAGGCGGTCAGCCCGAAGACGGTAGCAAATGCGTGGCGGCTGATAACCGGCTCTCTCAAATATGCCGGTCTGCCCGTGCCGGAGATCAATCTCCCGAAACAGGTCCGGTCAGATCGCCCGTGGCTGGACTATGAGCAGATCCTTGTTTTCCTCGAAGCGATTAAGGGTCGCAAATGCGAGCGTGCTTGCCTTCTGGCGCTTCATTCCCTCCGCATGAGCGAGATCATGTCTCTAACTACCAAAAGTGTCCAAAACGCAAGGATTCAAGTCACAGGTAGTGTTGTGATTGACAGCGCCGGTCATTACGTCAGGAAAGAGACCAACAAGACGGCAGCCTCGCGCCGGGAGATCCCCGTCATGATTCCCCGCCTTCTGGAGATATGGCCGGAGGAAGGGGAGCCGCTACAATGGCAGAAACACGCTGCCATAAATGAAATGATCCAGTCGATATGCCGCAGCGCGGGCCTGCCAGAGATCACCATGCACGGCCTTCGTCACAGTTTCGCAAGCCTCGCATGGTTTCTCGGATGGGACATCATGACCACCTGTTACTACGGCGGCTGGTCTGATACCTCCACCGTGCAGCGGATCTACACCCACCTGTCGAAGCAGGTCAAGGACCGGGACGTGCAGAGCATGGAGGCATTCTATAACGGTCAAATTACGAACGAGATTCCGAACGAAAATTGAAAGCATTGCGGCGCAATGCTTTTGCTGAATGGTGGACGGGTTCGAGTCCCGTACGGGTCACCAGAACAAAAGAAGCGAGAGAGTGTAAAAACTCCCTCGCTTTTCTGTTTTTTGCTGATTTTATGCGGGTTTGCGGGTTTTCGCTGTCTGCCGTCCGTCAGAAAAGGAAAACCACGATTCAACACTGTTGAGGAAAAATAAGCGCGATTTTACGAACGGTTTTACGAACGGATTACAGCTCAGGCAAGGGAGGATAGAAACTCTTTTCAAGCTCGGCCTTTGCCTTTGCTTCGGGGTCAGTCTTCTTGAAAGATTTATTAAATTCATTGACCGCCGCTTCGAGCATGGCCTCCAGCTCGTCTTCTGAAATATGTATATCATACGTGGCGAGGATCTGCGTGGCGCGTTCCATAGCCTTCCGCAGCTTCTCACGCCCGTGCAGGTCGGTGTACACCTGCTCAACAAAGCGGACGCAGGTACGGCACACAGCCTGTTTGACTTCGGTGGTGACGTACTTGTTGTACAGGTTCTTGGCCTGCACGCCGAGCCATGCGGCAAGCATGAGGAAAAGCGAAAGCACGATCTGGCTCATGTAGTTGGCGAGGATGTTATTCATGTTGATCTCCTTTCAGATTTGTCCGTGGGCCGCTTGGTTCAGGTGCTTGTCGATCTTGTCAATCGCCGTCGTGACTTCCCCGTCGCAGCCCTGTTCTTTCAGCCCTCGCAGGCAGGCGAGTATGCCGTACACCACAAGGGTCTGTTCCTTCTTGATTGCCGCTATGTCGTCGTCCTGCGTCTTCTGGTGCTTCACAAGGTCATAGACCTTGTTGTAGTACTTGAAGATAGCGAAGATGGCAGCCAGCAGCGCCGCAAGTGTGATGATGGTCTGTGCAGAAACGGTAACTGTACCGTCCATATCAGTCAGCCCCCTTTCTCTTCACATACGCGAGGAAAGCGTTCTGAAATTCCTCCGTCTGGAGGAACTCGGCCAGCACAGCGAAGGCGCCGGAGACCTCCGGTTCCTTCTCCTGCTCACACGGGCCATCGATGGGGCAGGCGTCCGGGGCGGCAGGCTCTTCTTTCCGGGCGGGGTAGCCCAGATTTACGAGGGCGCGGAACCGGTCACTCCGCGCAACATCGGTATCAACCGGGCCGTCGTAGCCCTCCACACGTCCGCTGTCGCTGTTCTGCCAGAGGTCGCAGGGCGTGTCCGGCTGATGGTCGCTCCACTTCGCAATCCACACGAGGCAGCCGTCCGGCACTTCGTTCGGGCTGACCTTCGCCCATAACGTGCCGGCGGAGCTGTAGATGCCGGGGATGTAGCCGCGCCCGCCGATTCCGGCACACCAGCCGCGGATGATGTTCAACAGCTCGTCATGGGAAAGCGCAAGCTGTTCCTCTTCCTCAATGTCGAGGTAGATGCCGCAGGGCATGGGAAAACCGTTGATCGCGTCCGCGAGGAAAGCAGCCTCGGCCATGGCCTGCTGCGCGTTCATGGCGTGGGAATAGCAGTAGCAGCCGACCGGGAACTTCATCTGATACGCTTCGGAGTAGAAGGTGAAGGCGGAAGCGTCGATAAGGTATGTCCCCTCGGTGAGCTTGATAATGGCGAAGTCGTTCCCGCTCGCCTTGACCTGCTCCATGCGCAGGCCGTTCTGATAATGGGAAATATCAATCCCTTTCATAGTATGGAATCCTCCTGTTCTGTGTCTGTCGATGCAGATGATTATCAGTGTCCCGACCATGCCGCAAATAATCCCGGATAGAAAAAGCTCCCATGCCGGGATTATGGCCAGATCACTTAACCACTCCCATTCGTAGTACATTACTCATCCTCCGTCAGCAATCCGGAATATGATTTTTCATCATCTTCGTCTTCCATGGTGTACCTCTCTTTCTCAGACGTACTTCTTGTAGGCGTTCTTGACGTTCACCTTGTTGATGTACACATACTTAAGGGTGGTATCTAATTTTTCATGGCCCAAGAGTGCCGCTACCTCTTGGATGTCCATGCCTCTGTCAATCAGCGTTGTCGCCAGTGTCCGGCGGAATCGGTGAGGGTGCACGTTCTCAACATGCGCACGCTGCGCAATCGTCTTGAGCTTTGCGCGGACGCCGCCGGGCGTCATTCTGTCAGTGCCTTTACCGGCGAACAGCGCTGGGGAGTTGTCTTTCCTCTCGGAGAAATAGCGATTCAGGAGCATAGCCGTCACATCGTCAAAGAAGACGGTCCTTTCCTTGTCGCCCTTGCCGAGCACGGTACATTCGAGATTCTTCAAATCCACGCTCTCGCGGTTCAGCCCGCAAACCTCGCTGATCCGGCAGCCGGTGGAAAGAAGGAAGGAAATCATAGCCTTGTCCCTGCTGTTGTCGCAAGCCTCTTTCAGTATCTCTATGTCGATCTCCGAATAGGGAACCTTGACTTGCTTCCTGCACTTGATGGGGCCGAGATTCGCGCACGGATTACCGGGCAACAGTCCCTCTTTGTGCAGCCAGCCGAAGAAGCTGGAGAACACACAGCGATAACCTTCCAGCGTTTTATCTCCAATGCCGCGTGCCTGTTCTTTCGACAGCCATGAGCGCATCGTGAATACGGTCATTCTGTCAATGGGAATACCTGTTTCGTCGCGCAGCCGTCCGAGGATGTATTTGTACCGCTCTACGGTCTTCTCAGAACGGCCCTCGATCTTCTTTGCCTCCAGAAAGGTTTCCAGAAGCTCGTCAAATGCGTTCTGCTTCCAATACGTCGGGTCTCTGTCAACGGTGTACTCCATCATCCCGGTCTCAATCTCAGCCATGACCGTTCTCAGGGTGTCCGCCGTCAGCTTGTCAGAGAGTGTCCCTTCGATTTCCCGTATAAGGAGCTGCTTCGCTTCAATCGACATTGTAACCACCTCGTAACTATTATAGATTATCTTTAATCTATATGTCAAGAGGGAATGTAGATTTTTTATAATCTTGACAGGAGCCGAAAACCCCTGTACAATGTTGGAAGAAGGAAGTGGTGCCATGATCGTGTACAACGACATCCTTGGCCGTCTCGCTGCTGCGGGATGGTCTACTTACCGTTTGCAAAAAGAGAAGGTTCTTTCAAACGGTGTTATCATGCAGCTGCGCGCGGGGAAGCCGATCACTACCACGACGATCAATGTGCTTTGCCGCCTGCTGGATTGCCAGCCGGGGGACCTGATCGCGTACTCACCGGACGAGCAGGGCGAATAAACGCCCTGCTTTTTTCATGCCCGGTTTCTCACTTCACACTTTGGGAAGCTCGATGCCGTGAATCGCTGCCTGCTTCTCCAGCTCGTAGAGATACATGCCCATGTGATGGGCTTGCTCTTTCCAGCTTTCAAGCGGAATCGGGGTATTGAAAGTCTGTTTTCCGACTTCTCGCATGACGATCATCTTATGCAGCTTCTCATACCGAATCTTGAGCTGAAGATATTCAGCCTTAAAACGGTCTGTCCAGTCAGCGCTGGTCATAAGATCAACAGTATCTTTCAGTTCCATATTGTCCTCCTTTGTGACTTAAAGTGTCCTTTAAGTTACATCTTGCTTGCTTTGTAAGTAATATCGTATATGATTACTTCACCAGATGCCTCAACGCGGAATGTTGCTTGCTGTTCCTCAAAAAAAGTGCTTACCCATACGTCTTTGCTTCCATCACTTGTAACAGCCATGTTCTGCGTTCCAAGGTTTATAAACACTCTTCCGCTAAATCTGATATGCAGTGAACCACCACCAAGGAAAACTGTCGGCAAAGCAGTTGCGGGAACAACCGTGGCATAATTTGCAAGTGTAAGTGTTCCGTTTGATATTGTCCCATTGCTAATTGTAAAATCAGCGAAGTCAGACCCGGAATCAAGATTGCACAAGTTGCCGTTGGAAATATCATTGATTGCACCGCTTGATGCTATCACATCGAAGCCCTGATCTAACAGTAGATAGCTGTTATTGCCGGGGTATGCCGTACCGATATAATACCCGGCGCTGTGTATTGCTTCGATATACGCTTTCCAGTCAGAATCTGTAAACGATGAAAATGCACTATCTGTCCGGTTGACACCCAAAATATAACACTGGCCGCTTGCATTGCATTTTGCAATAGCATCATTGATATTTGCGATAGCTGTCAACGAAATACAAACAGCGTTTGTCTTCGCCCCTCTGTCGCTCCCGTAAACATTCAAAATGTAATTATCTAATCCCATTACTTGATTAAGTATTGGGATCATTGCATCATCAACATATTGTACGAGCGGGATGACGTTCAACTTTTTACATTCGTATAACATTTCTTCAAGTGTTGGAGGCGCTGTTTTGTACTTGTCGTATTTGGATACAAACCGAACATTTTCCTTGATCCATGCCATTGTCACGCTTGATACCAATGTGTTTGATATATCGGTCCCGTCTGCCCCGACATACTGCACTCCGAATTTGCCGCCCGTGCCATGCAAGCATACATACTGATTATCGCTGGTTTTTTGCAGATTAATTTCCAACACATCGAAACCAAGACGCTTAGATTTCAAAACGTCTGCAATCGACTGACACGGAATAATAATATTTTCGGTCTTACTAACTCCTATATGCGAGAAAAACGGCTTAAACCGGAAGATGTTTTCAACGGCATTTATGCGATCAGACGCTTTTGGAACGTCAATAAGCGCATTAACACCGTTAATGTGCATATGGATGCCTTCAGATGTCGATATGTTATTTGTATCCGTCCTGCGGAATGTAACACGCACATAGCAGATTTCGCTTGTTTCGCGGATGATCTGTTGTTCTGTGGTCTTATAAGACGTAGCACCAAGGTATCCTTTGTCCTTATCGTATGTCAAATAATAATATCTGTATCCAGAATCGCACGAAAATACAACTTTGGCCATATTTTTGACATCGATGAAACCGATTCTAATTACATTAGCCGCATTGTATTCTCCGTTCTCCGTAATGCCGCCTTGTTCCCACGTTGTTCCGTACAACAAATCTCCATTTGCTGTCGAAAGCATTTCGTTTATTACTCCAACTGCATTAGTAGTTCTATCTATCTGCTCACTGATAGATGTTTCAAACGTTACAGCGCTCAAAAACTCGCTAACATCTGCTATTTCCGATACATCTTCCGTGACTCTTGCAATCTGTATAACAAAAGATGTATCCTCCGCAATCGTAACATCGGATGCTTTCCAGCCGCTCCACGAGCCGGGCGTTGAACCAGTAAATGGGATATACCCCCAACGGAAACCGCTTTTAACGCTAATCGTAAGCGGCCTGTCAAAAACCATCGGATCATCGTTTGAAACACGATATTTTTGTGTCAGTATAAATGTTCCATCTGTGTTTAATCCGTAATGCTGGAAATTCCCATACCCATAAAACGTCTGTATGCCGTTTTGATTATCTACAAGATTGGATTCAACAGCGCTCTTTAAGTCAGAAACATCTTCCGTCAGATCGGTGTAATCAGACGGGATGCTGGCAATGACTTCCGCGCCCTTCTGCTGGATCGCGGTCTTCTGGGCCGCGCCCTCAGTCTGGAGCGTGGAGACAGCCGTGTCCCTCGCGCTCTCCGTCGCGGTCTTCGCTGCTACGGCTGCTGTCTGCGCGGCCTCGGCTGCCGTCTGCGCGTTCCCGGCAGCGGTGGCGCTGGCTGCTGCTGCCGTGGCGCTGTTGGCTGCCGCCGTCGCAGATCCGCTTGCCGCCGTCGCAGAAGACGCGGCACTGTCGGCGCTGTCGCTGGCGTCTCCCGCCGAAGCTGCTGCTGCCGTTTGTGCTGCCTCGGCTGCCGTCTTTGCCGTAGCCGCGTCGGAAGCGCTTCCGGCTGCCGCTGTTGCCGAAGACGCTGCCGCCGTTGCGCTGCCGCTGGCGGAGGTGGCCGAAGACGCCGCATTGGAAGCGCTGCCTGCCGCTGCCGTCTCGGATGATGCTGCCTGCGTCGCGCTCCCGGCTGCGTCTGTCGCAGATCCCGCCGCCGCTGTAGCACTTCCGGCTGCCGCCGTTGCGGAGGACGCCGCAGCGGTCGCAGAAGACGCCGCCTGCTCGCTCAGATCCTTGAAGGCTGCCAGCTCTGCATTGAACTGCGCTTCGGTGCCCTCGTAGCCGCCTGCTACGGCCTGCTCGTAGGCGCTCGCGCCGTCCAGCACGTCGAAGCTCTGCCCTTCGGGGTGGTCTCTGTCCGTGATGTTGACGCTATGGCCGTGCGTGATGCTGTCGATCGTGACTTCCGGGGAAACACCGTCGAAGTCGCCGCGTGCCGCTGCTTCTTCCACGGCTGTTGCCTTCGTCAGCGCCGTGGCTGCCGCCTGCTGCACCTGCGCCGTCCAGTCCGGTTCCGGGTCGTGCGGGGACGGCTCGCTCATCTCCGTGCCCTCGTAGATGTACTGTACCCGTCCCCAAATGGTCGGGATAACGGTCGCGCCGTTCGCAAGCCTGCCATAGACGCCGATCTTCAAATCGCCGCCTGCTTCGGCAAGGACGTCCGCCGGTACTGCGCACTCATCCGTGATGAGCGCCACGTCTCGTTCCTGACCGCTCCCGATAAAGACAGCGGTCTTCACAAGATCGTCCCATTCGTCCCCCTTGAAGTGGAATTTCACGGGAAGATTGACGCTGCCGGATGTGACGCGGGCTGTCGTTGTTACGATCATGTCCCGCTCCATGATTTTTATGACAATCATTTCATCTTCTCCTCATAATCAATCATAATGCCTTATGTACCGCCGGACTATGTGCCGCATGGACGCGGGCCGCAATGCCGGGAGACTGCCGCTGCCTCCCGGATCGCGGGCCGCGTTCCGTCGTCCTGCCGGAACATGCTTACTGATGCCGTCCTGCCCACCATGCGAGGTTATGCTTCCATCCCTGTGCATCCCACACGGCGGAAGCCTGCTCCACGGTCATTTCGTGGTTATTGACGGCTGCTTTCAAGGCATAGCCAAGCTCGTCCTGCTTCAAGCTGGAGTTGCCGTCCATGTCTGCCTTGCTGAGAATCTGCTGGAAGCGTTCCAGCGTCATGCTGCCCTGTAACTGGCTCTCCCATACGTTATAGGTCGCCTGCTTCTTGTCGCTGCCGTAGATCGGCGCTGCGCTCTTGAAGCTGTCGTAAGACGCTGCGGGTTTTGCTGTGGCTGCCGGGGCCGCCGGTTTGGTGGTGCCGGTGCTGCTCTTGGGCGCTGCCGTGGTCGTGGGTTCCGGCGTCTCTGCCGGGGCCGCTGTGCCGCCGTTCTTGCTGCGCCACTTCTCGAAGGTGGTGCTGTTCTCCTTGTTCCAGTTGGCTTTCCACGCAGCTGCCGCCTGTTCCTCGGTGATTTCGCCGCTCTGGATCGCCTCCAGAAGCACGGGGCCGAACTCTCCCTGCTCGATGCCGTCGCCGTCCACGTCCGCCTTATCATACAGGGCGTTGTAGGTCGCCTGAGAAAGCCCGGTCTGCTGGACGTACTGTGCGTACCCCTCGCGCTTCTTCCGGTCTGCCGCCCGCTCGTAGGTGACGAGCTTTTTGCTTGGGGCGAGGAAGCCCACGGTATTGTTCCAGAGGGTGACAATCTCGCGGGTCACGGAGGCGAGGGGAAGGCCGGACAGATCGGAGATGCCTTTCAGGAGGTTGTACACCATGCCATACGTGGTGTAGTTGGTCTTCTGGCCGGTCGCCTTGTCGAGCGCTATGTCGAGGCCCTTCTTGGCGTACTTGATGTACATGGAGAGGCCGGAGGATATGTCGTTGCCGTACATGTCGAGGCCCAGCTTCTCGAAGATACCGCGGTCTGCAAGCTCGCTCTTGATTACCTCGTAGATTTCGGACATCAGCGGGATCTTGCCGAAGGGGAGCATTTCGTCGATAAGGTTGCCTTTGAAGGCATTGGCGTATTTCAGCATGAAGTTGTGGAGCCAGTCCTCCGGGTCCTTGTCGTCGTTGTCCCGAAGCGCGTCCCACGCGGATTGAAAAGCTGACAGAATCACCTGCGCCACGGCGTATACGGCCATGGTCTTAACGATGTTCCCGCCGTTGCGCTGCCATGCCTCGCTGCGGCTCTTGCCCTGCTGGAGATCGTCGCTGTACTTGTAGTAGGCGTCCGCCAGCATGGAGACCGTCGCCGAAGGTTCTGACATGAAGCTGCCGAGCTGCCGCGCCACAAAGCCCTTTTCCCGGAGAAACTCCGCCTTGGTGAGGATGCTGTCCACCACCTGCGTCTTGTAAATGACTTCCTCGAAGAGATCGGTCACGGCTTTCATGTATGCCTCTTCGCTGTCGTAGGCGCTGCGGTTCACGCTGTCCTTGGCTGCGTACCACATTGCCGCCCACGTAAAGCGGTCTGCGAATTCCGCGCCCTTGGTGCCCACGTCCATCACCTTGTCCAGCGTGGACGGGTTCTGCTTGATAAGCTCCGTCAGGCCGCGGCTGATATTGGTGTCGTAGAAGCCGAGCGCTTTCCATGCCGCTATGCCGCTGTGTGCTTCCATCTCTTCGGCCAGCTTCCGCATTCGCGCAATGCTCATGCCGAGGCCCTTGCTGAGTTTCGCCGGGGACAGGATCATAGCAGCGCGCGCAATTGCCGTCGGCTGCTGCACCACCACGCGCAGGTTATACGCTATGGCCGCTCCGTTGAAGCGGTGCAGCATTTTGAGACCGGCGCTGTCGTAGGGGTCGCCCTGTGCCGAAGTGCCGTTGTAGGCGCGGATCAGGTTAATCACAAAGCTCTCCGCGTAGCCCTTGCTGCCGCTGCCGGCGCGTGTTTCCTCCGGCGCTCCGAAAGCCATGGACAGCTTATCCCGGACACTGGTGGCGTCGTTCTTGTAGTTGAACCAGCGCAGGGCGTCCAGCACCGGCAGCGCAAAGGCTCTGTACTGCGTCATGCTGGCGGTATGGTTGGCGAACACGTCGAAGATGTTGTAGAGGATGATTCTGTTCTTGGCGTTCTCTTTCAGCTCCTTGGTAAAGCCCATGTTCAGCAGCGCGTACAGTCCCGCGTTGTCCGGGCTTTCGTCCGCCGTCGCCGGGAGATACCGCCCGTCGCTGTTGATGGGGAAGTAATTCTCTTCGCCGAACTGCTCCACGCCGAAGCGCTTCATGGAAACGTAGTTGCCCCACTCCGCGCACTCGGTACTCATGAACTTCTGGAGCGCGTCCGCTACCTCGATCTGCCGGGGCGTGAGCGCCTGAATCATCTGCTGCACGTCGCCCAGCGTCACAAGATGCCCTTCGTCGAGCTGTACCTTGCCGTCCGCCTTGTAGTTGGCAATGCGGATGCCGTCGCCGTAAATGTGGGTGAGCGCCTGCGGCCTCTTGTTCAGGCCGTAAAGGGACATGATCTGCGCCACGGGGATGTGTACGGTCTCGCCGTCGGAGAGGGTGAAGGTCTTCACGTCCTCGCTCCATGCCTTGACTTCCGCGCCGCTGTAGGTCTTCTTGGCAAAATCAATGATCTTGTTGGCAAGAAAAGCCTGCGTTGCCTGCCCGTCCTGAAACTCCTTGGAAATGCTCTTGCCGCCCTCGCCGAAGTGCTCCATAGCCATGGACGGCCTCATGTAGTCGAACCGGAGGAAGTTGTAGACGAATCCGCCCGCCTTGCTCTTGCGGAACTTGTCAAGGAAGCCGATGGTGCTTTCGCCTGCCTCGTCTACGTGCTGGAACATGGCGTTATTGTGGAAGGTGTTCATGGTCTGGATGTGCTGTTTCAACATCGTCAGCACCTTGGACAGCGCTTTCAGATCCTCCGCGCTCATCCGGTTAATCACAAACTCGCCGCTGTTCTGCTCCATGAGGGTTTCCGCCTTCTCGATCATGGCGTCAAAGGTGTCCATGAAGTCTTCCGGCAGATCTGCAAAGCCGGAATACAGGCCGTGGGTGTCCACGTTCTTCTTGATCGCGGCTCTGAGCTTCTTCATGGCCTTGAGATACTGCTCGTCCGCCTTCGTCGCCTGCATACCGTCCGTGCGGAGGGCCGTCTTGCTGGCAAGGTTGATGGTGCCGAGGAAGTCCACCACGGTTTTCTGAAGCTCTGCCGGGACGTGCTTGCGAATGTCCTTGTTGCTTGGGTTGGTCATGAGCTTGGCGAATTCCAGCACCTGCACCCGTACCCGGTCGCGGTATTTCCTTGTCGCCTCGCTCCTGTTGCGCTTCTCGCGGTACTTGCGCAGGTTTTCCACGCCTCGCGCCCGTTCCTCCGCCTCCACGACATTCCGCGCCTTGCGAAGCACGGATTTGAGCAAGTCTTTGTTTTCAAGACTGAGCAGCCTGTTTTCAAGGGCCTTTATCTTAGAATCTGAGACTTGCATTGCAGCACGAATCCTGTCGGCTTCCGCGCGGGAGCCTCCTTTCGTGAACTGCTGATCCTTGTACTGCCGTCCGAGGTCGGCGCGGTGCTCCTGCTCTGCGCCCAGCCGGTCGAGCGTGTTGTTGAAAATCTCCAGCGCGTTTCTCTCCGCGTCGGTCATGCCCTCAACGGTGATCTCGCTGGCCGCCATTTGCAGCACTTCCCGGTTACTGAGGGTTTCCCGCCGGGTCGATTCTTCCACATCGTCCTCGTCCCCGTTCATGGCCTGCTCTTCCTTGGGGTTGAGGATCTCCATGACCTCGTTATAGCGCCGCCGCTTTTCGTCCAGCTCTGCCTGCTTCGGGAATTCGGACTCGGCCATTTCTTCCTGAGCCTTGATCTCCTGCGCACGCTGCTGTGCGATTTCCTCCTGCTGCTGCGCAAATCCGTCCAGCCCGTTCAAAACCTTCTGCATGTTGGTGATCATGAGCGTGGTGTTGTCCGGGTAGATGTGGAATCGGTATCCGCCGTCCGCTTTCAGCAGGCCGATAATGCCTTCCTTGGTCTGCATCACAAGGACGTCGAAACCGGCGAAGCTGCCAATCTTGGTGTAGGTCTCGCCTGCCTTGGCGGTGGCCTGCGCCATAAGCGCCTTGCCTGCCTCCTTCTTATCGGTGAAGGTCTTGCTGCCGATCTTCATGGAGAAGGTGTCGTCCTTGCTCGCGTCGGTGCGGTTCTTGATGTCCTTCCGCGCTTTTTCGGCGCTGGCCTCGGCCTCCGCTTTGTCCTTCTTCGCCTCTTGCAGCTTCTTCCGGGCCTCTACCACACTCTGGCGGTGTGCCATGTACAGGTTTTCCAGCTTCTTAATGTCGGTTTCAAGCTGCACCTGCTCCAGAATGAGGGGGCTGCCGGATGCAAGGGCCTTGACTTCCGCCGCCGAGAGCGTGACTTCTCCGGTGTCTTCCACGTCGCGGCCCACGTTATCGCCGTTCATAACGGCATCAATGAAGCTGCTCTTGCGGTCGATAATATCCCAGAGGCGGGCGTCGAAGCTGCCCTTCGTCACATAGACGTATTTGGACACTTCCTCGTTGATATTGCCCTGACGGAAAGCGCGGCCGTCGCGCTGCTCCACGTCGCCGGGTCTCCACGGGGCGTCAAGATGGTGGATGGCAACCACACGCTTCTGCGCGTTCATGCCCACGCCCATCTTTCCGGTGCTGCCGATGAGGACGCGCACGCGTCCGGCGTTCACGTCGTCGAAGAGCTTGCTCTTCTTGGCGTCCGTGTCGGCGTCGTGGATAAAGGCAATCTCCTTGGCCGGGATGCCGAGTTTTACAAGGCGGGCTTTCAGGTCGTTGTAGAGCTTGGCGCTGCCTGCGTCCATCTCCGTGTCTTCCTGCGCCGCTGCCTTTGCGCTGTTGCTCTTGCCCTTCGGGGTAGCCATATCGCAGAAGACAATCTGTGTACCCTTTTCGGCTTTGCTGGCCTTGTATTCTTCCGCGATTTTATCAGCGCACTTATAGATTTTGCACCCTTCCTCATAGGGGAGGGACGGGTCAATCATGCGCTGCGTGTAGGAAATCTTCCTGCCGTCCGACGTGATCTTGAGCATGTTGTCCTCGCTGGGGTCAACATTCTTGATGTTGTCGGCGCGCTTGGTCAGATCCTCCATATAGGATTTCTGGAATTCGCCGGGTTCACACTCCACAACCTTGACGGCTCCGCCCTTCATCTTGGGAATTTTCAGGCCGGGGACCTGCGTCAGCACGTCGGAGAAGTTGCGGAACAGGAGTTGCAGCTCGCTCATGTTCTTGAAGCGGGAAAAGCTCTGCTTGATCCGGTAGCCCTGCCCGGAGGGTTTGATTTCCACACCGTTCACGACTTCACCGAACTGCTTGGCCCATGCGTCGAAGGTGGAAAGGCCGAGCTGGTTCAGGAGATCGGATTGCAGATACTTCTGCATGATGTACATCTCGCTCATGCTGTTCATGACCGGCGTAGCGGTGGCAAAGACGATGCCGCGCCCGCCGTTGAGCTGCTGGAGATACCGGACTTTGGTGTAGAGGTCAAATGCCCGCTGGCTGCCGTCCTTGTTGCCGAGACCGGCCACGTTGTTCATGGACGTGGTATAGAACAGGTTCTTGAAGTTGTGGGCCTCGTCCACAAAGATGCTGTCCACACCGAGCTGTTCAAACTCGATACTGTCTGTGTCCTTCGGCTTGGAGGTCAGCTTTTCCACCTTGGCTTCGAGCTGCTTGCGCTTCTTTTCCATGTCTTTGACGGACATGGAGTTTTTGCCGCTCTCTTCCTTGGCTTCGTTGATGGCCTGAATGATCTCGTCGATCTGCTCCTGATAAAGGCTCACGGCGAAATCGTCAGAAATGGGGATCTTCTCGAACTGCTCATAGCTGACGATAATCGCGTCATAGTTGCCGGTGGCAATCCGGTTGGCGAAGGTCTTGCGGTTTGCCGGGGTGAAATCGCTCTGCTCTGCCACGAGCAGCTTTGCGGCCGGGAAATAAGACGTGAACTCCTTGCCCCACTGTGCGACAAGGGATTTCGGCACGGCGAACATGGGCTTCTTGACAATGCCCAGCTCTTTCAGCTTCATGGCTGCCGCTGCCATTTCCAGCGTCTTGCCCGCGCCGACGCGGTGGGCAAGCAGGGTGTTGCCGCCGCAGGAGATAACGCGCTGCACGGCGTCCGCCTGATGCGGGCGGAGGCTCCAGCCTGCGCGCAGGCCGTTCACGGTGAGGCTGCTGCCGTCGTATTTCGGGGTGACAAGGTTGTTGAAGGTCTCATTGTAGAGGAATTCCAAATCCTTCGTGCGCTCTTCGTCTTCCCAAAGCCATTCCTGAAACTTCTTCGTGATCTGCTCGATCTTCTCATTGGCCGCGTCCGTCGCCACACGGTCCACGATGGTGTGCCCCTCCGCGTCCTTATAGGTGACGGTGACGCTGCGGCTGTTCATCACAGCCTCCAGAAGATTCAGGAAAGAGCGTTTCGGTGTGCCCCACTCCTGCGTGTTCCGGTAATTCTGTTTCAGCCGCTTGTTCTGAAGATCAATGGTGAAGTTGCCGGTCTGGTTGCTGCGGTGGATCTGAACGTCAGGTTCTCCCCATGAGCGGTGATTGTTCCCGCCGAGGATGTAGGCAGCGAAATCGGAATAGACGCTTTCGGGAATCCACGGCGTACCGAGCTGCACGAAAATCTGCTCGTGGGGAATATCCGTCGGGACGATCTGCCGGAGCGCGTCCACGTTATGCTGATAATCCTTGTCGATGCCGACAAGCCCCTGCGCGTCGCGGAGTTTCGCCCGCACGTTGCCGGACAGATAGGTTTCCGCCGGTTCAAGCTGCCCGTCGCGGTTCTTGAAAGCAAGCTCGCTCTCGATCAGCTCCCGCGTCACGTCCGCCTCGCTCTTTCCGGTCAGCCGGGAGATAAGCGCCACGTCCACGCCGCCGGTGGTGTTCCTGCTGACGGTCAGGCCGTCCTTTACGGTATCCGCGTGGGTAATCGTCTGATTCGGCCGGATGGTGTCCACCTTGAAGATGTCCGCTTTTGTGGCGGTCTTCTTCTCCGCGTCCCAATTTTCCAGCGCAAACAGGCTGAAACGATCCGGGTCGTTCTGAAATGCTTTCTTGTTCGCCGGGGAATTGAGGAAGCCGTTTTCCTTCACAAAGGCGTCGTAGGCTTTGTTCAGGCTCTTGCGCAGGGCGTCAATGCTGCTTTGGCTCTGTCCCTGCTGCTGCGCTGCCATGAGCTGGCGGGCAAAGTCGCGGATGCCGAGCATACCGGTAATCCGCTTGGCGGTCTTCTCGTCCGCCTGTACTTCTTTCAGGACGCCGCCGTCATTCTGATAGATTTTGCCGTCCTTCTGGACATAGCCGCCCTGCTTGGTGCCTTTCTCCGCCCGCTGCACCTTGATGTTGGTTTTCTCCGGGCTTTCCTGCGCCGGGTAATCCATCTGGCCGGTGATGTTTTCAAAGGCTTTCGTGATCTGCTCGCCGAGCGTCCCCGCGTCCGTCTTCGGATTCACGGTGTACTCGTTCCGGCGGTACATGCTGCCGGTGGTCGCTTCCTCGCCCATAATCATTTCCGGGTGGGCGACGAAATACTCATTCCGATAGCCCAAACCGTTCGGGCGATAGTCCCACGGGGCGTCAATGAACGCCTGCCCTGCGTATTCCGTGCCGGGCGCGCGCTTTTTCAGGATGAGAATGTCGGTGACAACCTCCGTCCCCGCGTTTCCCTTGAAGGCCGTATTCGGCAGCCGGATCGCGCCGAGAAGGTCAGCCTGCTTTGCGATATACCGGCGCACGGTCTGGTCGCTGCTGTTCATCGTGTAGCTGGACGTGATGAACATCACGATACCGCCGGGCCGGACTTTGTTCAGAGACTTGGCAAAGAAATAATTGTGAATCGCGGACGTGAGCTTTTTCGGAAACGCTCTGTCCACAACGGGGTAATTCCCGAAGGGGACATTGCCTATTGCCACGTCCATGAAGTTGTCGGGGATGATCGCTTTCTCGAAGCCCTCAATCCGCACGTCGCTCTGCGGGTAAAGGTGCTTGGCAATCAGGCCGGTGATGTTGTCCAGCTCCACCATGGTCCAGCTCTTCACCTTGGCGGTCATATCGGCAGGCATAGCGCCCACAAAGTTGCCGACGCCGCTGGACGGCTCCAGCATCCGCCCGCCCTTGAAGCCGAGCTTCCGCAGCCCTTCATACATGGCGCGGATTACCTCAATGCTGGTGTAGTGCGCGTTCGTGGTGCTGGCTCTGGCCGCCTTGTATTCCTCGTCGGTCAGAAGCTCTTTCAGCTCCGCGTATTCCTTGCTCCAGTCGGCCTTGCGCTCGTCAAAGGCTTCCGGGATGCCGCCCCATCCGACATAGCGGGCAAGTGCCGCCTGTTCCTCCGGCGTGGCGTTCCGGTTCTCCGCCTCCAGCTGCTTCACAATGCGGATCGCGTCCACATTGGCCTTGTACCGGGCCTTGCTGCCGTTGGGCAGGTCGAGGCTTTCCCCGATAACATAGTTGTTGCCGCCGGCCGCTTCGGTGGATTTCTGCTCAACGTCGTGCTCCACGGTCTCTTTGAGCTTCTTTTGACGGCGTTTCTTCTCCGGCGGCTTCTCGGCCTCCGGTTCTTCCGCCGCCTTTAGCTGGGATTCACGTCCGGGTTGAACTCCGCTCTCGCCACTTCCTTCGCTCCCGCTTCGTCCATCCCGTTCTGCATCAGCTCGATCACCATGTCGTCCAGCTCTTCGCCCTTGCTCTGGAGATACGGGAGAAGGCTGCCCGCCTGCTGCATCTCGCTGTACATCTCCGGTCGGCTGTTCAGAAGATACTCGTACAGCTCCGTCCCCATCACGGTCAGCGTCCGCCGCTGCTCCCACGGGAGGGGCCTGCACTTCGGGCTTCTCGGTGCTTTCACTGGTCGTCTCCGTCCTTTCCTCTAAAAGATGGTTGTTTTCCGCCACGGCGACAAGCGCGTCAATGGCTTCCGCCCTCGTCGGGAAGGTATCTCGGTAGATTTCGCGCCCGTCGTAAACCGGGACGCCGCTGCTCCTGTCCACGCTGCGGATGCTCGCCCGGTACTCCTTGCCGGAAGATACCCGGTTGTCGCGCACGTCAATGGTGGTGCTGCCCATGCCGAAGATCTCATAACTGAGGCCGTTCACTTCGGCGTCGCCCGCTTCAAGCCTTGCCCGTAGCTTCGCGCCCTCCGGGGTGTCTGCCCGCGCCTGCGGGCTTGTGACCTCTGCCTCCGCCGTTTCGGGTGTCTCTGCCTCGGTCGCGGCTTCCTGCGTTTCTGCGGCCTCCTGAGGCGCTTTCTTGGGCACGCGGTCAAGGAGCCGTTCGCCGGTCTCTTCCCGGCTGGTCAGGTCGTTCGGGGCGAAGCGCTCTCTGCCGACGGGCTGCAATCTCGTGACGCCCGGCTGCTGCCGCACGTCCTCGCCGGTCTCCGCCTCGCTCGTCAGGTCATTGGCGGGGAAGCGGTCGCGGTTCACCGGCTGCAATCTCCGTACACCGGCCTGCTGCCGCAGATCCGGCGCGGCCTCGTTGCCTTCCTGCACGGGCCGGAAGAAGTCCATGCCCGCCCGCTTCTGCTGTTCTTGGACTTGGCTTGGATTTGACTTGGATTTGACTTGTACTTGACTTGGACGCTTCGGGAGATTATCGGGTTTCCCCGGCTGGTCGAGAATCGCCTCGCTGTTCGCCTGTTGATAATTCTCCACGGCGCCCTTGGCGATCCTGTCCCACATTTCCACAATGCTGTCGAGGTAAGCGCCGTTTGCTTTCAGCGCCTCCGCCTGCTGCGGGGCCTTGCCGCTGTACTCCCGGAAATGCTGTTTCAGCCTTGCGGTGAACTCCCGCATTTTCTCAAGGAGTTTGCGGAAAATGGTCTGGTGCTCTTGGGCGAGCTGCTGGACAAGCCTGCTGTCCGGCAGAATGTCCATCATCCCATCCGCCACAACTTCCCGGCTCGCCTGCTCATAGCTCATCTTCCCGGAGGAATCAAGCCGAAGCTGTTCCTCGATCAGAGCATGAACATTCTCGCCGCGCTGCTCCAATGTGGAAAACACGAACTCTCTGAATTCATTATACTGCGCCGCGTTCCATTTCTCAATGAAATGTGTGAACTCGTGGGCGAAAACGCGCATCATCGTGTACTGGCCGAGGCTGCCCACGTCCTGCACGCCGGAAAGTCCGCTGTTGATGTCGATGTAGATGGTGTTGTCCTTCCACTGGAAACGGCCCTGCGCCGCCGGGAACAGGCCGGTGCTTGCGTCCGCCTGCGAGTTGTAGAGGACGATGTTGACGCCCGTAGCCTCCGCGTAATTGGTCAGGAGGCGATAGGCGGTGTTCTGCCGGTCGTTGAACGTCTTGCGCAGGTCGGCAATACGTACTCCCTCGCCACGCACGGTGCCCTTCACGCGGGTGCGGCTGCCGCTCTGCGGTGCGCTGGTGGTCTTGGCTGCCCGCGTCTGGGCCAGTGCCGCCGCGTCCTGCCTGCCCAGCTCAAAGGCAGACGCCCGCTGCACGTCCGTGAGCGAAGGGGCATACTCCGCGTTCGCGTAGCTCTCGCCGACGCCGCTGCGCCCCATGTCGTAAACGGTCTGGAAGTCCTGCGCAAACTCGTTGAGGTCGGTGTCCGCCGCCTGATCGAAGATGTTCGTGACGGCCTTCGCGGATCTGCCGAACGTCCGGGCAAAGTCCTCGATGCTCTCATACTCCGGCATGGTGTAAGCTTCCCTACTGACGCTCTCGGTTTCTGCCGTGGCGTTCCCGGCCTTCCATGCGCCCATCTGCCATGCGGTTTCAAACTGCCGCTCCGTAAGCTCCGTGCTGAAGCTGCCGCTCTCCTGCGCGCGCTGCTGTGCGTCTTCGAGGGTGAGACCGTTCTCGCCGTAGCTCATGGCCTCCTGCACACCGCGCACATAGACTTGGCCGTCCGCCGTGCCGAGGGGAAAGGCGTCCACGATAATCCGCTGCTGGTCCTCGTCGAGTCCCATGTCCGCCACGCTCTGCTGAACAAGCTGCCGCCCGGTCTCCTGAATATTCTGTTGGGCCTGCTGCTGGCTCTGTGCGGCTCTGGCCTGCTGCTGCGCCTGCGCTGCCTGTTCCCTTGCTGCCGCCTTCCCGGTCACGCGGTCAACGGCGTTTGTCGCGCCCACCTGCGCCCCGCCGAGAAGTCCGCCCACGACAGCGCCGCCGGTAAACTCCTGCGCCGCCGTCCACGGATTGAAGATCGCCTTTGTGTCCGTCGGGTCTGTGGAAACAAGAGGCGTGTCCTGTCCGAAGAAGGATTTAAGCCCACGCTCAAAAGCGCCCTGCTCTACTTCTTCAAGGCCCTCGCCCAATACGCTGTCCTTGAACCACTCTACCACGGCCCTCTTGCCGCCCTGCTCCTGCATCTGTGCGAGGCGCATAGGGAGATTCTGAATGCCGCCCAGCGTATCATCTGCGCCGCCGATCTCAATGGCGGCATTGAAAAAGCCGTTGATAAGGCCGTAGACAGCGGCGTCCGTGCCGTTCATGCCGTCTTCGAGCGCGTCTTCGTACCCGTCGCCCGCTACCTGCAAATAGGAAGTCCAGAACTGCGGATTCTGGAACAGCTTCTTCATGCCCTGCCGCGCCATCATGCCGGCGGCCTCCATCCCCTTTGCCGATTGCAGACCGGAGAAGTACTGTAGCCCTGCGCTGCTCGTCGCGGCTGCGCCCTGCTGTGCCGCCTGCGCGGGGCCGAGTACCCACGCTTCAACGGCCATCGGCAGCGCGGCCACAAAGCCGGTTCCGAGGTTATCAACAACCTGCGCGGCTCTGCTGCTGTTGGCGTTGGCTTCGTATTTGTCCGTCGCTGCCTGCAAGCCCGCCTGCGCGTCGTCATAGCCCCATTTGGCGAGGTTCCTGCTCTCGCCGAGGTAGTTCAGGTTTACGCCGGGGATCGTGTTCAGATCCTCGATAATCTGATTGATCGTCTCCGTCCCCAGCGAGTGCAGCTCTTCCGCTGCGTCTCCGAAAAGGAAGTTGACGGTTTTCCAGTTGAGGGAGTTCCACGTATTGAGGCCCTTTGACACGCTGCCCTTGGCAACATCCCACCAGTTTGTTTCCTCCCCGGTCACCTTGGACTTGTCAATTCCGAGCAGCCGGTCAACAGCCGTGTCCAATGTGTCCTTTGAGAAGAAGTCTTTCACTTTCTGCCAAACGGACTTCTTTTCGGTGGTCTCGGCGGTCGCGGTCGTGCCGGTGGTCTTCTTCTCGGCGCTGCCCTCCTGCTGCCGTGCCTGTTCCTCGCGCTCACGCTGGGCCTGCTCTAAGGCGAGCTGATAAAGATCAACCTCCGGCTTTGTCCCGCTCGCTTCGAGGTCGTCAATCAGCGGGTTCGGCCTCCGCTGCTGCTGAGTGCCGGTGTCCTGCTGGCCGGTGCTGCCCCGCCAGTAGTTTCCGCCGCTGTACTGATTGTTCGTACCGCCGGAGTAGCTGCCGCCGGAATTGAAGGGCGTCTGTACTACCGGCTGTTCTCCCTGTTTCCTGAGATCGTCAATCAGCGACATGCTCTGTCCTCCTTACTGATTCTCATATCTGAGCCATTGCAGCAGATCCGTCCTCTGCGCCGGGTCGGTCACATTCTGATTGATTGCGCCGTAAATCTGGTCTGCGGAATATCCCGCGTTGTAGGCGTCGGTCACGTCCTGCCGCGTATAGCCGCCGCCTCCGCCTCCGCCCATGTATGCATCATAGGCTGCCTGCGTCTCCGGTCCCCAAAGGCCGTCTTCGGCGATGCCCGCGCCCATGGCGTTAAGCTGCTGCTGAATCGCCAGCGTGTCGCCGCTGTAGGAGTAGCCGCCTCCGCCGCCTCCGCCGGAGTAGCCGCCCCCGCCGCCGCCTCCGCCGCCGGAGGAACCGCCACCGTTGCCATAGACCTGCATACCGATCTGCCATTCTTTGAGGGCCTGATTCCGGTTTTCGAGGTCAACTCCGCGCTGGAACTCCGCCGCAATAGCCGCCGCCTGCTCTCTGGTCATGCCCGCCGCCTGCAATTCAGAATCAGAGGGCATGTAGCCGCTGGCCTTGATTGCCGCGTAGAGGTTGGCGTACATCTGCTGCTGCCGCTTTTCGGCTGCCTGCTGCTCGGCAATGCGCCGGTTGTAGGCTTCCCGCTCTGCCTGCGTCTGGTACTCGCGTTCATTCTCCCAATCGCGTACTTCGTCGCGGTATCTGCCGTACTCGGTGTCGCGCTGGTCGCCCACAAGCCCGTACATCTTCAGGAGATCGTCCCCGGCGTCCTTGTACTTGTCGTAGGCCACGCCGTAAAGCTCTGGGATTGTCGCCGTCAGGTCTTTCAGATAGGCGTCATACGCCTGCTGGCCTACCTGCTGGCCGTAGGTGGAGCCGTAACCGCCGGTCAGAGCTGCCGCCCTGCCCATGGTGTCGCGCATGGCAAGTTTGCCCTGCTGGATATACTGGTCTTTGTACTGCTGATAGAGCGGGTCGCCGTTCACGTCGTACTCGAACTTCGGCCGCGTGCTGATCTGCTGATAGAGATCCGCAAGCTGCTGGTCGAACGTCCCCGCATAGGTCGGCCTCTGAGACTGTCCGAGCGCGACAGTCTGAGCCAAAGGATTGAATTCATCTTCCTGTCTCGGCATTTTTTGTTCCTCCTTTATACGCTTGTCGGCATAAGGTACTTCCACCGTCCCCATGTATATTCATGGGTTACAGAATTCTTTGCCCTTGCACAGAACCAGACGCGCCCTGACTGCGGTGCTATTTCTGTGATCTTCACAAGCACCACGTCCTGATTGACGAAGTAGACTTCCCTCCATCCGGCCCATCCGAGCGTCTTGATGCCCGTGGGCGTCGTCTGGCTGTCAAGCGGGTCCTCCGGGACATTGGTCCATTCACTGTATTGGGACGCAGGGAAACCGAAGATCGCGCTTGCGTTCGCCTCTCCCGTCCTTTCGGAGGACACGTTGCGGAAGTCTCGCCCGAAGCACGGGTTGTCGGATGTTTTGCCTGCGATGTGCGGGTAGTTGAAAGCCTGCACCGGGATGCCGCCCATGAGAAACAGTCCGTCATGCGGCACTTCAATGGTGTCTTTATATCCTCTGAAATCTTTCCCAACCGGCGTAGTGCCGACGCCTAAATGAGTGTAGCCGCCGTCGTGGTTCAGGACGAAATCACGCTTCTGGCCTTCCAGCGTGACTTCCTTCGGAATCACACCGCTCACGCGGTCCTGAATGGTAACCACGATGGTGTAAGCCTGCATGGGATTCGTCGTGCCGGAGAACGGGCCGCACATCTGCCCGGATGTCAGCGCGTTCATGCTGCCGTTCTTCACACCGGCCTCTAACGTGGCGCTGTTCCCGCTCAGGCTCGTGCTGTAGGTGGCCGTGGCTTGAATCTTCCAGTAATCGCCGCCGCTCGTTTCTTCGCCCTGAGCATTGCAGCGGTAGGCCGAGTTGATTAAGACGGACGGCAGCGTATACGGCACGACGCCGGTCACGCTCACGCTGTCCTCGCCGTATACTCTGCGCACGTCAACCGCACGCACGGTGAAGGTGGTGTCCTGCGTGATCGGGGCTGCGGTCGTCCCCTCGTAAAGCCCCGTGCTCTGGTTGAGCGTCATAATCACGTTGGTTCCGCCGGGGTAGTAGAAATACACGCCGTTCGTGGCGATTCCCGCGTTCGTGTTCAGCGTGACCGCTGCGGTGATCTTGACCTTGCTGATGCCCGCGATGTACGTATTCGGGAAATCTGACGCGCTCGCGGGCTGCACGATGGCCGCCGTCACGTTGCTGACGGTCGGCTGCATATCACGTCCGGCATTGAGCGTGAAGCTGCCCGTCGGCGTGTTGTTTGCTCCCCTGATCTTGACCGTGACAGTCATGGAAACCAGCGTCGTCACGCCAGCCAGATCGAACCATGTTCGCGGGCATGTCACCTGATTGCTGCCGTTATAGACGCGCTCGCTTGCGAAAGGCTGCTGTGCGCTCCCGTAATAGAAATCCGCATACAGGGTGAAGCCAGAGCCGTTGCCGATCTGGAGCGTGACCTTGCTGCCCGCCGCGCTTGTTGTGACGCTGCTCGGCGATACGGAGAGCGTGACGGAAACCTGCGCGGTTTCGATGGTCGCTTTCGTCGGGGTTGAAATGCCGCTCTGGTCACAGCAGTAAATGCCGCCGCTGGTGGCGTTGTAGGTTGCCGTTACCCAGAAATACAGCTTCGTGATACCGGACAGATTCAGCCCTGTCAGACTGACGCTGTTGGCGAGGCCGTTCGTCGTGATGGTCTTGTTAATCTGGAAATGGTGGAGCAGCCCTGTACTCGGCGGGGCGGACGGGGTGCCTGCCGTCGGGTCGCTGGTGTACATATAGCAGTGATACGTGATGCTGCCGTTGATGTCGGAGGCGAAGGTGTTCTGGAAGTTGATCTTCGTGATCCTCTCCGCGCCCGTCATGCTCACGTCCATCTCGTAGATACAGTGGCAGTTGTAGTTGTCGCCTATGATGGTGTTGCCGGTGATGGTTCCCCACGCGCTGTAACTGTTCGCATAGACGGCCCTTTTACGCTTCGCTGTGATTGTCGCCATATCTTATTCCCCCACATAAAGGATTTCCAGCTCGGCCCTGCCGGGAATCGCTCTCATCTGCCAGTCCGGGCCTACCTGCATGGAGACCTCCACCATGATGTTTGCGACGTGCAGCATCCCGTCCACGGAATTGAACCAGCCCTTCTTATAGCCGTCAATCCAGAACTGCCAGCCGGTAGACGTGTACAGGCCGAAGGTCTGCCCGCTCTCCATGTAGTAATAGGTGTAGCCGTCGCCGGGATTATGTTGGTCAGACGGGCCGCACTCTCCCTCAAAGCGCAGGTTTTGTGAAATGGCAATCCCGGTCACATAGTTTCCGGTCTCCGGGTCCACCACGATACCGCGCCGGATTTCGCCCTCGATGTTGGTGTAATAGTGCTGGAGAAGGTCAATGTCTTCCTGCACGCCGTCGATGGTTTCCTCAAAGCCGTAGCTTTCAACAACGCCCGCCGCCGTGGTCTGAATCCGGGAATCAAGGGTCTGCTCGAAGGTTCCGAACTCGGATTTCGCCAGATACTTCCCGTTGTACTGCTCTTCCTTCTCGTCCATGAGGTCGATAACGGCATTGTCGCCGTCAGCGATCATCCCGGCAAGCTCGGTGTCCCCATCGTTGATCTTCTTTTGCAGGTTCTCCGCGCTCTTGACGATCAGGGATTTCAGCTCCTGCGCGTTCTTGCGGACGGCCTCAATGTCGGTCGCAGCGCCGGGGCCGGTCTTGATAACCTGCTGCCCGTCCGCTCTGGTGGAGATGGTCACGGCGGTCGGCGTGCTGATCTCCGCGCCGGCCGCTTCGCTGAGGCCCTGCGCCATGCGGAACAGGTAATCCCGCAGCTTGGCGAGGTCTTCTTTCGTGTTGCCGGTCAAAATCGGCGGTTTTTCTGCGAACGGCACTATACATCACTCCCTTTTGTGAGGATGCGGGCGATGGAGTAGATGCGCA
>Ga0247611_10001378_pt1 | contig 43392 bp, 44 predicted proteins | sample 177DNAGHGhighgp2_FD_192422 | JGI IMG/M metagenome (GOLD analysis project Ga0247611, IMG submission 192422) | Sheep rumen microbial communities from Palmerston North, Manawatu-Wanganui, New Zealand - 1770 DNA GHGhigh gp2 | ecosystem: Host-associated > Mammals > Digestive system > Stomach > Rumen... | reverse complement strand
CTATGACCCTCTCGTCAAGGTACGCGGTTATCTCTTTCGGAGTAGGTATTTTTCCGTTAGGGATGAGTTTTCTGATGTCAATGTTTTGGTTAGTTTCGTCTTTGTACATTTTGTTTCACTTGAACTCTGTTATTGTTATTCTTGCATTCAAGCACTGTTGTAACGAATTTTAGGCCGTTTTATTACAGCACAAACATTTTTTTTTATATTTATAATAAATAACGCACTAACCTTTATCTAAATGAAACGCATAATTAGGCTAAATGAAAGCGACATTAAAAATATTGTCAGAAGTGTAATTATTGAATCAGTCGACCGCGATGGCCACCTGATTTTCGACGACCCTGTATTAGCTAACGACGCAGACGATGAAGTCTATAAAAATACACATTCATTCGATGGCACAGAATCATACAACTACAGTCTGGTTGATAAATTTGCTGATACAATAACAAACCTTGACAGTAATAGCGCCAGGTTTGTGGCATATGAGTTGTACAGAGATGCAGATGAGAATATGGAGAATGTCATGCTGGGCATCATAGAACGTATGGACCCGACCCCAAATAGATATAGATAAAGTAATATTGAAATGACCGTAAACGAGGTAAATAAAAAAGACATACAATTGGATGTATATAAGCCAAAGAACAAGCTTAACCCGAAATTCTTCAAGGATGACGGTATGTTGAAATCGGATGTCAGGCTTGCCCTTCTGGACATAACTGACGATTTCATAAAGACTTTGAAAGTGAATTGGGTCAAGCCAAAGCACATATACATCATAGGCTCGGTTGTGAACTTCAACTGGAACAGGTCGTCCGATATCGACATCAACATAATGTACGATTTCAAGAAAGTCTACAAGAAAGAGGACTTTGTCGAAGACTATTTCTACTCGAAAAGGAACGACTGGAACAAAAAACACGAGCATATCAGGGTGAAAGGATACCCAGTGGAGTTCACCATCGTCGACATCAACAAACAGGGTGAAGCCAGCGGCGTGTACGACCTCGAGAAAAACAAATGGGTCAAGGAACCCAAGGATATGAACGATTCGGCACTCAACAAACCGTATATCAAGCGTTACTGTGCTAAGCAGATGACCAAGATAGATGATATTTGCGGGAAAATAGACAAAGAAACCGACAGGAAGAAAATCGAAACCCTTGCCGACAAGCTTGCCGCAATCGAACAGGAGGTCGTCGATGTGAGAAAGGCTGGCCTGAAAACGAAAGAGAAAGAGATGTCCACTGGCAACATTATAGCCAAGGTTATCAAACACGCTGGCTATATAGAGAAAATCAGGAAGTATGTGGCCAAGGCATACGACAAACAGGTCTCTGTCGCTGAATCCAAGAAAGTCTTTTGTATCAGCGAGGCCCAGGCCAGGGAGATTAAGAGAAGACTTGGCGGGAATATACTGTATGTAGCGGTGGTCCTGGACGAGGAATCCAAACACAGGCTTATGGAGGCCGTGAAGAAACAAATCGCGGAAAGCAAAATCGCTAAGTGGAACGGTTTCAAAATAATATGCCATCACCACACCATAGCATTCAAGGACAAATTGACTGACGACATCGCCAAATGGGCCAGCGAGCACAATGGAGAGGAGTTTGAAATGACGACAAAGGCTATCGGCGTGTCGGACAAAGCTCTCGCTGTCGAAGTTGACACCGACCTGCCATGCACCAACAGCATCAAGCACATAACGGTGATGACTAACCCAGAAACCAACGGCAAACCAGTCGATTCTAATTTTATATTAGATTGGAAGCCGTTTGAGAAAATACCTCTGAAAGGACGCCTCACAATATTTTACAGATAACCTTGTGATAGAGTGGATGTACATTTTCAAAATGTCCACTATTTATAATTAATAATGAATAATAAGCTTATATAAACGATATGGCAAAAGATTTCAAAACTGAGCTCAAGAATATGGAACGCCTTATCAACTACGGTATGAACGAATCAAAGAAGTCTACCGATAGCAAAGGCATTATCGAATACAGCCAGCTCGGAGCGGACGGAAACACATACGGTATCCTCAGGGAGGGAACCAAATACTATGTGAAAGTCGCCCCTAAGAAGAACACTGAAATTCTTGCTGAGGACTATGACTATGTCGGCGGTTTCAACAACCGCAAGTCATATGATTCATACACAAGGGCTTCACAGGCCCTGAACTTCCAGCTGATGTCTGTGAACGAGGCTGTTGGTTCAAAGAAACCTGTCAAGTCGCAGTATGTTATCAATGAATCAGCCGAATGGCAGAACGCACAGACAAAGGAAGCCCGCCAGGAACTCAACCGCTTCTATGAACTATGCAACAACGTGGACAACCTCCTAAATGAGAATGTACATTACATAAAAGAGAGTAGCGGCGACCCGTTCACCGACAGCCCTTCAAAGAAAGACGGCGGTGGACACAAGGGCCATGTCGGAAGCCAGCAGAAGCTCGGAATTACCGATAAAGCCTATGTGCATGGCGGCAAGAGCGTCAACCCAGATACCGTGTACCAGAAGAACGGTGTCAAGGGAACCAGCCCAAGCGGCAAGTATGAGGCAGCCTGCGGCGACCATAACGTCGACGAGGACGGTGGCAACCCATATCAGGACAAAGCCAAGAAAGGCATGAACGAGTCAGAAGTTCTCGCTTGGAGAGGCGACCGTGCGTTTGTGCACAAGTCAAGCGACAGCGAACTTGACAGAAGCCACGGAACCGAAATCGGCGACACTGCGCCTTATGACAATAAAATCAACGAGGAGGAGAACGACTGGGGCAGCGAGGGCCTTCCTGGAAAACCAGGCATTGGAAACCCGAAGGACTACAAGGAGCCTTTCACCAGCGACACCAAACAGCCAGTGAGCGAGGAATATGTTTTCGAGGTTGAGATGGATGACTTCGGCGGCACCGACGAAACTGTCGACGTGCAGCAGGGCGGCGGAATGCAGGAACCTGTGATGGAAGGAACCGTGCTTGACGACTTCGGAAAGCACCCAGCCTACCAGAAAAAGGTTATGTCGCTTCCACAGAACGCCGACTCCTCAAAGTGGGGCCGCGACTGGAACGACGATTCAACCAAAGGCGAGAAGCCTTACGGCGTGCAGATTGGCAGCAGCGCCCCGTTCGACGACGCTGTTGAGGCAATCACCAACGCCATCGTCAGCGAACTTGGTAAAAAAAAAGACTGAGTGAAGCCACGTACCTAAACTTAGGTAATAACGGAGCTCCAGCGTCTGGCATGCCTATGGGCGGCCCAGCTGCTGGGGCTCCTGCCGCTCCAGACCCGATGGGCGGAGGAATGCCAGCTGACCCGATGGCAGGAGGCGACCCGAACGCGATGGGCGGCGGAATGCAAGGTGCCCCTATGGCGGGCGGCGACCCGAACATGATGGGCGGCGGAATGCAAGGTGCCCCTAGGGCGGGCGGCGACCCGAACATGATGGGCGGCGGAATGGGTACAGACCCGATGGCAGGGGGAGACCAGAACGCGATGGGCGGGGGCTTTGGCTCTAACGGGAACGGTTTCGACATGGGTATCGGAATGACGCCTGAGGAAGACCCGAAGAAATATATCGAGGGCGCTGCCGCAAAAATCGCCAGCGAGCTCAGGAAATACCAGCAGGGACTCCCCAAGCCAGACATGGAGCTCAACAAGACTGCCGTGAACACAATAGCCGCCGCGACAAAGACTGGGCTCCAGCCGAACCAGATGGACGAGCTTATGTCCAGTTATGCCGACGCCATGAGGCGCGAGGGCGGTGACGGTTCTGACGGAGACAACGGCGGAGATGCAAACATGGACGATACCGCCGACCAGAACACTGGCACAACGCCAGGAGCCGACCCGAACGCTGGCGGAATGGCAGGAGCCGACCAGATGACTGGCGGAACCGACCCAACAGCTGAGCAAACCCCGTTGCAGGAACGTTTCAACAAAGTGTTTGAAGAGTTCTTCCAAAGAAAAAAGGAACTGGAAAAAGAGACTCCAAAGGGTGAAATTGAACAGCTTGGGCAAAGAGACAGTTTTACCAGGAAGCCTTTCACGGCACCAATCAATAAAAACTAAGACTGTCCAATCAAACAGGCATCCGTCCATATCGGACGGATGTTTTTTATTTGTGCCCTATATATTTATATTATATAAACGTTAGCATATGTCAAAATTCAAGATAACCGAAGAACAGGCAAAAGCCCTGATAAATGAAATGCTCAAGTTAAGCGACAGCGACGCCGACGGAAAACCAAACCCTGGCAACCCGATGGACACAATCAAAAAGGTCGCCCAAAAGGCTTCCGCAAGCCCAGACCTCAATAACGCAATCAACAAGGGAGACGTGGCCATGTCAGCCAAGACCCCAGACGGATTCGACGTGGCGGCGAAAAAATCTACCGTCGATGAGGGCATCATTTCGTTCAAAAAATTAAACGAAATGCGAACCAGGAATATGAAGAAGGGTTCAAAAGTCATCAGTCTGAATGAATTTTTCTTTGGTCCGAAAAAATAACAATATAACAAACCTTGTGGATTATGCTGCCTAAATTCCTTGAAGACGCAATCGAAAAGAACACCACCTCGCTTGGCACGCACCCAGCGTTTCCGCCAGACGAGGAGGAGAGTTTTGTCGGGTATATCGTCAGGAAACGATACAACGAGGTGATGGGTGGCATGACATGTGAAGATGTAACGGAAGTAGCCCGTACACTCAACAAACTGGTCACTGAATGCACCAAAATCGAGGAACCAATCAAGGAAGCATTGGAAAACCTGTGTTCAAACCTGTGCGCCAAGATATTCAAAATACCAGAAGATACCATCACAATACGCGGAAAGCTGGTCACTTCCTGCGATATGTCCAAGTACAGAATGACACCTGAACCAGTTTCGGATTTCACGTTCAACGACATCGATGACATGAAAGAACTGTCTGACGAGGTCTACAAAAGAAGGATGGTTGACGCTCTCATATGCGGCGCCTCAATCTATTATGCGACAAATATCGAGATGTATGTCCAGGAGATATACAAACTTGACCCTCGGCTGGTGGATTTGTATCAGAAGATTATCAAATACAACAACATACTTCTGTTTAACCAGAAAGACACAATCAAGTCAGTTTTGAGGTCCAACAGCGGGAAAGTGGACGTCAATATCGGCGGCGAAAACGAGAGGATTGTCGTGGATGCCGAGGGAACCATATTCCCAGTGCTGCTCGAATACGTCATACACGGTCTGCTTGAGGTTGCCTCGCTGCACGGTCTGCCGACCGACAGGGAGAGGGCTGAATATGTGATGGCCAAGGCCGACTACCGACTGGCCGAGAACTGGGACATGCGCCTCGGCGTTCCGTTGTGGGGCATACTTGCCGACGAGCTGTCGGAATGCGGCTACGATGTGACCGAGGTGGGGGCGAACTTTGTGATTATGGAGATTTCCAGGTTGAAGCCTGAGATGTTCAACACGTATCTGCAGAACGCTTTCAAAAGAACGAACAAGGGCATCGAGATGACCAAGGAACTTGCCGATACAATCGAATACAACAAAGATGTCGACGATTTCAACAACTTTGTCCAAGTTAATAATGAAAAATATCCAATAAACGACAATTCCGAATACAGTTCGGACGAATTGAAAATTCTCAGTGAAGATTGTTTTACCCCAGACGAACTGATGGAACAGTCGTTGGGTGTCGAGTAAACACAAAAACCATTGTTATGGCTATCAATTTCGCTGAAGAATACGCCAAAGGCTATTATGACAAAACAAGGCGATATTTTATTGAACATTATCTGTCGACATTCAATGCCGACGAGAGAAAGGACGTCCCTTTCAAAGTTTTCCCAAGACAGTACGAGTTCCTGAAAAGCCTCAGGGACAACAGTAATACAATCGCTATCAAACACCGTCAGGCTGGTATCACTACTGTTACGGCTGGATGGGCCACTGGACAGTGCGTATTCGCCCAGAAGGACGCTCCAGAGACAATCCTGTGCATAGGCAATAAGTTGGACATATCCCAACAGCTGCTTGAAAAAATGGTCAATTTCCTGGACCAGGTGCCCAGGTGGATGTGGGGCAGTGACTACTATTCACCAGACCCTAACAGCTCAAAAAACACCAAGTCGATATACAAAACCAGGAACAAAGACAAAATTGAATTGTTCAACGGGTGCAAGATTTACGCCCGTTCATCTGGCGAAAACGCGGCCCGTGGTGTGTCGGCCGTCTCTATCCTGATATTCGACGAGGCGGCATTTATCCAGAACGGAATTTCCGTGTACACCCAAGCCGTTGCCGCTACATCCTCTGTGAGGGACGCCAAGATTATCATGGTGTCGACCCCGAACGGCAAGGACCAGCTTTATTACAGGACCTACGCCAACGCCCTGAAAGGCGTCAATAACTACACCCCAGTGGAGTTCAAATGGTATCAGGACCTGCGATACCAGCGTAATTTGAAATGGTGGAGGAAAAATGCCGAGACTGGCGAAATAGAATGGGATATAGACCCAGTGGTGGGCCCTCGCGGAGAAATTGAGTACAATGAAGACAGATGGAGGAAACTTGAAAAGGACGGATGGAAACCCGAAAGTCCGTGGTATGTTGAGATGTGCAAATCGTTCAACATGGACGAGCAAAAAATTGCACAGGAACTGGACGTCTCGTTCCTCGGTTCATCAGACAACGTGATACCGCCAGAGGTAATCGAATACCATCTACTCCAAAATGTGGTGCGCCAGGTTTCGGACGACGACTGGGAGTTGAAGGACCCATACGTTACCGATACCTGGATATGGGAGGACCCGATACCTGGGCACAGGTATGTGTGCGCCATAGACGCGTCCTCTGGCTCCGCAGAAGACAGGACTGCAATCGAGATAATCGATATCGACGCTATCGACGATAAGGGCACCCCGTATTTTAACCAGGTACTGGAATACTACGGCAAGAAGACTGGCGACGAAATTGGCGAAATGGTCTATCACTATGCCACGGCATACAACAACGCCCTTGTGGTTGTCGAGTGTATCGGCGGCTACGGCGACGCTGTTATCCTGACCCTCATGGCCAAGAAATACAAGAACATCTACATGGACGACCCAGGATTGAAGACTTACACTGTCCAGAAGGCATACTCGAAGTTCGGCATCAAGGAAGGCGACAAGCTGCCTGGCTTCAGAACAAACGCCGTCCGTGTCCAGATGATTGGTAATTTTGTAACCACATTAAAAGATAACAGCCTGAGGATTAGAAGTATGAGAGTTATCACAGAAATGGAGACTTGGATTTGGAAAAACCAGAGACCAGACCATATGGACGGATGCCACGACGACAGTCTGACATGCCTGGCCATGTGCATGTTCGTCATCCAGTTCTACGTAATCAAGAACGACAAAGACAAAGCGATGTCAAAGACAATCTTGGTTTCATTCAGGGTAAACAACATGGGCCGCAACGGCAAAGCCAAGGTATACGACTATAAGGAACCGATTTCCGCTGTCAGGCCGATGCCATTCTATACATCGGCCAACAATAAAAGGGCCAGGGACAAAAAACTGAACGCCACTTTGCTGCTGTGCGGTTTCAAGCGCAGATAGTTTTGTTTATTGCCCGCAGTCTAATTATATTAGTAGAAAAGTGATACAATGGCAACTATATTCCAAAAATTGAACAAGGTTTTCACCGACGGTGTTAGCGGTGCCACATCGGCCAACTACACCAGGCGAGTGAACAACTACAGCGGGCTTGGCTCCGATGATGTGATATTCACCACCAACTCGAAAGATGAATATGTCAACAAACTGGCACAGCTTAGACAGCGGAGGCTTCTGGCAAAACAGTGGAAACGTGCACAATATGAAGTATCGAACAACGCACTGACAAACCAGACCGAAGTTCAGATGATGTACCGCGAGGCCGACATGATGGACCTTTTCCCCGAAATAGGCGCGGCTTTGGATATCTACATGGAAGAGGGCACATACGTCAAGCCCAACGCCCAAATGATTAACGTCGCATCCAAATCGGAGCGTATCAAGTCTGTACTTGAGGACCTGCTGTACAACAGGCTGTCGGCGAACACAGTCGTGCCCATGGTCATGAGGAGCACCGTAAAGTACGGAAACACGTTCATGCTACTCAACACCACCGAAGACAACGGTATCGTCGGCTGGAAACAGCTGCCAGTGTATGAGATTATGCGTTTTGAAAACGGCATGGACAACCCGTACAGTGCAGGGTTCACGGCATTGCAGAACATAGATGTGGACAAAGAGGATTCTACGAAATTCGTGTGGTATGGAAAAAATGAATACATCCCGTACCGAAACTGGCAGATTGCCCATTTCAGGCTGCTGTACGATTCATTGTACCTGCCTTACGGCGTGTCGGCCCTGAACAAGGCCAGGAGACACTGGCGCATGCTGTCCATTATGGAGGACATGATGCTCATGTACCGTCTAGAAAGGTCTGTCGAGCGCCGCGTGTTCAAAGTGAACGTCGGTGCCATTGACGAAGAGGATGTCCCAGCCTATATGGACCAGGTTGCGAACGAGTTCAAGAGAACCCCTATCATAGACCCGCTCACTGGCCAGCTTGACCTGAGAAGGAACGTAATGTCACAGATGGATGATTTTTTCATACCTGTCCGTGACCCGTCAGAGCCCAACCCTATAGAGACACTGTCCGCTGGCCAGAACATGACCGCAATGGATGATATCAAATTCGTCCAGAACAAGCTTTGCACGGCACTTAGGGTTCCAAAGTCGTTCCTCAACTTCGAGGAGAACACTGGCGACGGGAAGAACCTGTCGATGCTGGACGTGCGTTTCACCAGAACCGTGAACAGGGTCCAGCAGATGATACTCATGGAGCTCAACAAGGTGTGCATAATCCATCTGTACCTCCTCGGCTTCGAGGACGAGCTCACGAACTTCACCCTGTCGATGAACAACCCGTCCTCACAGGCCGAATTGATGGAAATCGACAACATGTCGAAGAAGATAGAGATGGCCAAGAGCGCGGTAGCAGACCCAGGTGGCGGGCTTCCGATTATGTCCGTGACAAGGGCTTGCAAGGAAATTCTTGGATGGGGTGACAAGCAGATTGCCGACAATCTGGAAGAGCTCCGCCTTGAAAAGGCTCTGGCCGCCGAACTTGAAGGCACGGCCCAAGTCATCAAGAGGACTGGCCTGTTTGACAAGGTCGACAATCTTTACGGGGACATTGAGGCCATGAACAACCCGAACAGCGGCGCTGGCGGGGGTGGAGACCAGGAAGGCGGTGGAGACGCTGGCGGCGGAATGCCTGGCGCCCCTGGTGACATGGGCGGAGGAGACGACGCTGGCGGAGACATGGGCGGTGCCGACGGAAGCATGGACATGGGCGACGCTGCGGCCATGGAAGGCGGCGGTGACGCTAACGGGGGAGGCACCCTTGCCGAAAGCTTCATGGACAGGCTGCTGGCCAAGACACTCAATGACAAAAAGGCTGTCCTTGGCGAGCACATGGCCAAGGTCAAACACTACCAGGACCTGCTGGCTAAAAGAAGAGAGAAAGACGAGTTCATGAAAAGCGGCCAGGGGAACGTACCGCTGCTGGATAAGGCTTTCTTTGTAAACGAGGAACTCAATTCGATAACCAAAGGGCTTCAGACGAAAATTTCATCAGCAAAAACCACAATTAACGACTGATGATATTTATATAAAAACTATCAGTTATGACTAACGAAATTGAAACATACACATCAGTGGGAGTCAAGTTGCTGTCAGAGGCTATTTCTCTCTATGAAAACAACGACCTGCAAGCTGCATATGAAAAATACCAGAAAGCTGGCAAATATTTGGGGGAGGCCAGCCAGCTCCTCGAAACCGAGGACGGCAAGCTTTCTATGGTATACGGTGGGAATCGTAACTTTGGCGTTATCTACAAGGTATTTGAAAACAACACCAAGGAACTTCTGAAAAACAAGTCAGCCAAAAAGCAGTTAGCCAAAATCTTGAACACCATAAAGGAGAACAAAGTCTTGATGGACGAGTTTTCCGTTTACAACGCTTTCACAAACCCGACGGATGTCGAGGACGCTGACAAATATGTGAACGAATCGATATCGCTCATCAAGCATTATTCACCAGAGACGCTGAAAGAGAACAACGACAAGCTCATCAAGGTAATCAGGGAATGCAACTTGGATGAGAACGTGACGCTGACCGATGAGGAAACCGAACTATTCGAGGGTATCGAGTACCTTATCGTTAACAGGAAAAACTTCTCCAACTTGAACCAATACTCAAAAATCCAGAAAATGCTTTGCGAACATGTTGGCGAAAACAATTTCGTCAAAGGCGGTAATCCAGACCTGGACGGATTGTACGAAGACAAGGCCAATGAACTTGTAAGAAAACACAACAGCGAGCTCAACGAATACGAAATAAAACTGATACGCGATGTCACAACAAACGAGGACAAGGCCAGAAGATTGTTTGCCGAGAACCAGGCCAGGGCGATAGAGCTGGTGCAAAGGGAAATCGACAAAGGCGAGGACAGTGATTCCTGGAAGTCAATCCTGGAAAACATCAGCGGCAAGACGTTCGACAGGAATACAGCCCTGACAGATATCGCGGAGTTTATCGAAATGACGAACGAACTTGAAGACTAGGCTATATAATTGAAATAGCCCCGCTCAGTTTTCCTGCTGGGACATGAAAAATCCACTTTTTTAGGTGGATTTTTTTCTTTTGTCAAAAAATTGTTGTATATTCTGTGTGCGTACGCGTGCGCGTGAATAAAGATTCTATTAACCATTAAATGAACAGCAAGGTATTGACCAATGAATACAAAGAAGAGATTGAAAACGTAGGGACCCTCTACTACGGTTCACCTGACGAAAAGTCCTGCAACGTCATATCGATGACAATGAAGGGGAAGTTCGAGCCTACACATGAAAGCAGCAACTTTGAGAAAAACTCGATAAGGGCCAGACATATGTTCATAGCTTCTGGAACCGAACACCTGGACAGCCTGCCGTGGATAGACAGCCACTACATATTCACAGCCGACTTTACTGAGAAAGGCATCACATACGGAAAGCCGAACAAGTACAAGTACCAGCTGTTCGTCAGGCCGAACAAACCGAAAACAATCGAGGAATACAGGGGCGACGTGTTCACTCTGGCCACAACCATGAACGGATATTTGGGCAGGTCTTTTGAAGAAAACGGGTTCACATTCGCATAATTCGGGATATAACACCCATTTATTATAAAGCACTGACTATTCAGTGCTTTTTTTTATTTGGGATATATTTATTTAGTAAATTGACTGTAATGAACAAAAATATATCCCAACTAACTGAAGTGAAGAAAGGCCAGTCTGGCACTGGGTTGTTGCTCGAACGCGACGCGGGCCACATTATAGGTAATGCGGATATTGTTAACCAGATAAAAGAGGACATTGACCATCACAAGGAATATGTGATACCCGATAAGTTCACGGTCAGTGCTGTGTTCCAGAAATACGGAATAAAGAATGCGAACGGCAGGGTGTATCCTGAGGCAATCCTCAAGCCAGCCGTCGAGAAGTATATCAATGAAAGAGTTCTAACTCACTGTGCCATAGGAGCTTTGGACCACCCTGAGACCACTGTTCTTTCAGGACACGACGTTACACACAATATCACCAACCTGGAATGGCAGGGGCACACCCTTATCGGCGAGATGGACCTCCACCTGTCGCCAGCGTTCAGGAGATACGGCGCGATATACACGTCTGGAGACGCTGTGGCCAACCTGATACTTGACGGTATCCTGGTCGGTGTGTCGTCAAGGGGTGTCGGCACTGTTACCCAGCGCCTCGGTGTGCTTGAAGTCGAGGACGACTTCGATTTGATAAGCTGGGACGTCGTATGCGAGCCCAGCACCCCTGGTGCATACATCGCGTCCAGCAGAGAAGGTTTGGTTCAATATCTCGAATCCAGCCAGGAAAACAATGGCAGACCCATGGTGAACGAAAGGCTTGAACGTGTCAAAAAAATCCTTTTGTGAACAGTACCAGCTTAATTTTGGCAAATGCCTACTATTTATATTAAAATAATAACCTTATATTCAAAATAAAATGGCTAAGGAAAAAATTAGGACTAAGTATATCAAAGGTCTTATAGCTGACAAAGAGGAACTTAGCAGAATACTCGAAGAGTCTACAAAGGATTCGTTGAATTATCTGCTGGACGAAAGTGTCAACCGCACTATCAGACAGGTTCTTGCTGAATCAGAAGACGACTTTAAAGAAGAAGAGGTCGACCCCAAGGAAGAGATGTCTTTCGATGGAGGTTCCAAAGACGACGGCAACTTCGGCAGTGCCGACAGCGGAAGCACCGACGACGCTAGCCAGACGGCTGGCGACGGCAACGGCGATGAGGGAGTTTGGAACGGCCTGGAACAGTACAAGGATTCCGAAGGTGAGTATGACCTAAGAGGGGAAGATATTGGCAAAGTTCTCGACATTCTTCAGCAGATTGACCCCAACGACGAGGAAAACGGCGTCCGTATTGTAAAGACCAGTGATTCCACGGCAGAGGTCATACCCGACGGAGAGGGAGAGGAATTTGAAATCAATATTGAAGGCGGCGACAACGCCGAACCTAACGGGTTCGAGAACGACAGCCAGACATCTGACGCCAGCCTCGACGGAAACGACGGCCTTGAGAAAGGGGCCGACGGAGAAGGCGACGGAAGCGACATGATGGATGACATCGACCTCGGCAGCATTGAGGGTGGGGACAACCCTGACGGGGAAACCACTTTCGAATTAGAAATCGGAGACGATAACGACAACAACAAAGACGACATGGTAAACGAAGGAAACGTAGACCTTGGCTACACAGACAACTATCAGAAGAAGACCGCCATGACCATGCCTCATGACAAGGGCGAGGGCGAGGGCGACAGCAAGTTCGACCAAGGTGCCCCGACTGGCGACGGAAAACGCTGGGTAGGCTCAGACGGCGCCAACGGCGGAAACCCATACACCAAGAAGGTGAACGAGAACGACGGCTGCGTGGGTCCAGACTGCGGCAACGAGGACGGTACAATCTTCGAGGTTGTCATGGACGACCCGATGGGCGGCGATGAGTGTTCCACAGCCGAATGCGGTATGATGGAGGGTGCCTCGACAATCACCAGGAACAACGCATACACCAACAGCGTTGGCAGGAACCAGGTCCACTCGCCTGAACAGGACGACAAGGTCCGTAACTCCCACAGGGAGGCTGGCCAGAAGCGCGGCACTGGTGTAGGCCGCGGTCTTACCAACGAATCCAGGGAAATGGAAAACTTCCGTCGCAAGGCCAACGCTATCCTCGCAGAGAACAAGGAGCTCAGGGAGATTGCCACCCAGATTAAGGACAAGCTCCATGAAGCGGCTGTCATCAACAGCAGTCTCGCCAAGGTCATCAAGCTTTTCACCGAGAACACGACTTCTCGCAATGAAAAAATCAATATCCTGAACCGCTTCGACAAAGTTCAGACCCTCAAGGAGAGCCGCGAACTGTACGAGCAGATTTCAGGTGAACTCAACCAGAACGTTCGCAGGGACAACAAGAATCTTATTGCCAGCCAAATAGTTGAGGCTAAAACTAATAACAATAACATGATTGTTGAAACCAACATGCTGAACTCAAGTGCCGAACTCCAGCAGATTCTCGATTTGCAGGAAAGGTTGTCAAAAATATAAAAGCGTAATTCATAGCAACTTTTAAAAAAAGGCACTATTTATAATTAAATAATAACCAAACAACGATAACAATATGAGAGAACTTCTTAACTCAGGTGCAGTAGGTAATATCGAACTTAACGCACAAAAGAAAATTCGTCAGGATATTCAGGAGCGCTGGAGCCGTCTCGGACTGGTCAAGGGTCTTGAGGGTAACATCAAAGAGACCGTTGCAACCCTTTACGAGAACCAGGCAAAGCACCTTCTGAAAGAAGCTACTGCTTCTGACAACAGCGGCTCATTTGAGACTGTTGTGTTCCCGCTTATCCGCCGTGTATTCAGCAAGCTTCTTGCTAACGACATCGTTTCGGTACAGGCTATGAACCTGCCTATCGGTAAGCTGTTCTACATCAAGCCTGTCACTTCTGAACGTGACTGGAACTTCCAGAACCCAGGCCAGATTACACAGGGCGACACTGGCCGTCACCGTGGCCTGATGGGTTACGAGCGTACCGACCGCAACCAGGGCGGCGCACAGAACAACCGCTACTACCTCCCAGACGAAACTATCAACACCGTCAGCACGGCTGGTGACTGGGTGGTTCGCGACACCGCAAACAACAACGCAATCGTCAGCCAGCATAACGACGAGGCCGCAGCCCGCGCCGCAGCCCTTGCAAACCCAGACTATGTCTTCGGTCGTGAGACCCCAGAGGTAACACAATACATGAAGAAGACTCTGTATGACCTGTTCTACAACGACTTCCTGTACGACAACAGTAAGGGTAAAATCACCATCAACGTTGGCTCGGCAGTTCCTGTTGAAATCAAGGCTGACGGTACTTACAACACCCTGACTGCAATTCCTGTTGACGCTCAGGACGGTTCACTCCGCAAGCTCCTTATCGAGCTCACTGGCTTCAACAGCTACAATGCTGGCCACCTCACTGGCCCAGACGGTAACGAACAGGATACCGAGACCTTCCTGGCTTCTCTGAAAGTCATTGCAACATCAGCTCTTGCCGCATCAGGCGACTTCAGTGGCTTCGCAGCAGGTGAGGCCATCCACTTCAATGTTGTAACCCAGAAGTACGGAGACCAGCTCGTCAACCGTGACGACCCAGCCGACACTAAGGGTCACATGTATATCGAACTCGACCTCACGAAACCTGTCCGCAAGCAGGGTGTCACCATGGACGGATACATCGGTATCGACCCAAGTCTCGTAACCCCGCAAAACGTCAACACGCTGTTCCAGATTGCTTGGTGTTCATACGACAGCCTCGAGCTCGAGACCGAGATGGGTGAGGTAAGCTTCCAGCTGACTTCTGTCGACGTGTCAGTCGAAGAGCGTAAACTTCGTGCAACATGGTCGCCAGAGCTTGCTCAGGACGTTAGCGCATTCCACAACATCGACGCTGAGGCCGAGCTTACCGCTATCCTCTCAGAGCAGATTGCCGCTGAAATCGACCGCGAAATCCTTCGCGACATCCGTAAGAGTGCTCCTTGGACCGCTCGTTGGGACTACAACGGCTGGCAGAGGCTTGCCGCAACCAGCACTGTCTACACCCAGAAGGATTGGAACCAGACATTGATGACTAAAATTAACCAGATTTCGGCACAGATTCAGAAAGCCACTCTCCGTGGCGGTGCCAACTGGATTATCGTGTCAGCTGAGATTTCAGCAGTTCTGAACGACCTCGAGTACTTCCACGTGACCGACGCCAGCGCCGAGAGCGACACCTACAACATGGGTATCGAGAAAATCGGTGCTCTCCAGGGCCGCTACAACGTAACCGTTGACCCATACGCACCACACTGGTCACTCATCATGGGTCACCACGGCACCAGCCTCCTGGACACTGGTTACATCTACGCTCCATACGTGCCAATGGCACTCACCCCAACCATGTACAACCCGTTCAACTTTGCTCCTATCAAGGGTATCTGCACCCGTTACGCAAAGAAACTTGTCAACAACCGTTACTACGGCTCAATCAAGTGCGACGGCTTGATGCACTGGGATATCAACCTGATGAGATAAGCGAAAGCTTGTACCCTGATACGGAAAAGCACGGTTTCGACCGTGCTTTTCTTTTTTTTGTACTGTTTTTGGAAAATACTGATATTTATTATATATTAAGTATATACCAGACCTATGAAGCGAATAGTAAAACTCAACGAAAGCGACGTGAAAGCCATGATTAGAATGGCCCTGAACGAGGTATATGCATCAAGCGACAAAAGACCAATCTATTCATACAACGACAAGCTTGAACTTGTCAAGGACAGGAACATAGTGGACGGCGGAAACTTCGCGATTAGGCGCAACGGCGTACAATACTGGGTTTCCAGGTCAAACACAATCTCACTGTACGTATACTGCAAGGACGTGGACGGAAGCTGGTGTGTGCTTGCTTCAAAGCGCGGCCCCAATGCGACACAAAGCGGTCGATGGAACGTGGTGTGCGGTTTCCTGGACTACGGATATTCACTCGAAGAAACAGCTGTCAAGGAATGCCAGGAAGAGACTGGCGTTTCGATTGACATCAATTCACTCCATCTTATAGGAACCAATTCAAGCAGGAGGCACGACGCTGTGAACAGTTGCTTCTACGCAGTGTTAAACGGAACTATCGACCAGTATCCGACCGACATCAGCGGATGTGAGGAGGGTGAGGTGTCCGAAGCCAAATGGATTAGGTTCGACGAGCTTGATGCGTACCGTTTCGCTGGCCACCAGAAAGAGCATGCCCTGAGCATATTCAAGGAATACTGCGGCGAGGGTAATTCACACAGCAAGGCCATGCTCCTGAGATACCTCAAACAGATGGCTGCCGAGCATGAAATAGACGATAATCAATATAATAACATACTGAATATTTTGAAACATGGATAAGAAAAATATAGCCGACATAGTGATGAAACTGTACTTGTATGGCGACATGTGCAAGATGATACACTATTCCACGGACAAGATGCACTGCCACTCCCTGTGCGACGATGTCAGGGACACAATAACTGAGTTTGCGGACGACCTGGCTGAGAAAGCATTCGGACATACTGGTAAGCCCTCATTCGGTGACTTCTCACTGAAGCTTTCGATAAACCACAGCAGCGATATTTCAGATGTCTGCAAGAACGCGACCGACCTGGTAGAAACTCTTAGAAAGAGTATCGAGAACGATGCAAAATACAGCGGCATAGTCTCCATTATCGACGATTTCAAGTCCGACATGGCACAGAAGGTGTACCTTGCAACGTTCGATAACGTGTCAGACAAGAGACTTGACGAGGCCGTTGACAAGGTTATAAACAAACTGCTGAATAAAAGGGTTTGCGCCTCAAATGCACCAGTCGGCAAAACACTAGGCAGACAATAAACTTAAACATCATGGCTAAGAAAGGTAAACATTTCAACTACGAACCGTATATCAAAAGCCTTGCTGATTTCATTTCAAAATCGTACAAGGTCAAGCCTTTCCCTCAGGTGAAAATCACCAACAGAAACCAGGGGGACGGCGAGGTGTTCATCAAAACTGGATATTACGACCCAGGCGAGAAGCTTATTATGCTCTTTGCCCGTGGCAGGCATCCGAAGGACGTGCTGCGTTCATTCGCGCATGAAATGATACACCACTACCAGAATCTTGAGGGCCGTCTGGAACCAGGCTCGTACAACGGGGACAGGATTGTCGACGACGAGAACCTCGTCAAGCTAGAAGAGGAGGCATACCTGAAAGGAAACATAGTGTTCAGGAGTTGGACGGAGAAAATGCAGAAAGAAATCGAATCGGAGCCGACAGAGCATATGCGCAAGCTCATAAAAATTGACGAGAATATGTTTAAACAAATCGTGTCACTCAGAAAATGAAAAGGACTATAAAGCTAACAGAATCAGACATAAAAAATATAGTATTAGAGGCTGTGTCCCTGTTAAAGGAATACGACAACTATATTTACAATATATACGATGACATAATGGAAGAAACCGACGTTTATGCCCTTTACAACCAGTTCATGGAGGATAAAAACAACGGTGTCGACAGGATTAAATTCAATCTCATACCGAAGGACCAGTACCTGAATCTGCTCACAAGATACACAGCATCACCTGAAACAGCCAGGATACCTGGAAATGTCGTGACATACTGGTTCGAGAATATCATTGTCAAGAACAGTTGTATATTGGATACTTTGACATCTATGGCTGGCCACAGTTCACATTTCCCTGGTGAAGAACTGGCCGATGCGACAGGAATGCCAGAACTTGAAGACTTTGAAAAAGGCAGCGAATATTTGGACGAGATAGGCTTCTATGACTGGGCCAAACTTCCAGACGGTTCCGACGCTATAAGCGACTACGGTCTTCAACCGCTGTTCAAGATATTCAATGAGTACAAACCAAACAGCACGCCAGAGGAAATTTTGATACTCATCAATCGGGCCCTTGATGTTTACCACTGTCGCGGGGACCTTGCTTCAGCCTTTATCGAGGGCGGAAGCAAGACATGTACTGAGATTTCAATGAACGAGGGTGTAGGCCGCAGGGACAACCTCTTCAAATTCGGGAAATATATCGGAAAAGATAAAATGGTTATTATACGGAAAGACCCAGAATATTGCGTCTGGCTTGTTCAGAACTTGGAGCATAATCCATTTACCGATAAACAGCTGGCCCAATTGGATGTGGTATATTATCGGAAATACCAGGTGTTCCCAATAAAGTCGTCTCTGACTCCAAAATATGCGAAAATAAAAGGCAAACTAGTGAGCCGAATGAGTGCCGAGGAACTGCAATACGTATATGACAACGGCAACGATGAGATGAAGTGGCTCGTCCGACAGGAACACCAGAACAGGGGATGGGTCAAAAGGCGTGGCGGCCATGGGACGGCTGGCGCTCCAGCGTTCCAGTCTGACGACGTGGGTGACGAGGCTTGGATGAATGAAAGCCGAAAAAAAAAAACAGACTTTTTTGAGAAACACGGTATAAAGAAAGAGACACTGCCAGGGGACAACGTGCCGTCAATCGGTTTCTCCGAAAAAGAACAGAAATGGTATGGATGGAGCCACAGGGCCATATACGGGTTCGGTGTCGGAAGCGAGGTGAAGAAAGGCGACGCTGGATACGACCCAGTCGAAGGCAAATGGACAGCCAAGACGCTGGACGACGCCAAGAAGATGGCAATCAATTTCGCTAACGCTGTCAGCGAATCAAAAGCCAGACATAGGTGATTCGGCCTGGATGCGCAGCTGGTATTAGCGAGCGATAGGCTTGTCGGATTTTTCCACGATTTCAAATTCAAACATATCGTCATGAATTGTGACTTCGTGGTTTCTTTTTATCCGTATGCCCACAAAATATTTCCCAGGCACCAGTTCGTTTGTGTTTACATAGAAGAAACTTTCGTTGTAGCCCATCTCGACAGGTGTCCAGGATATAGCGTCCAGTTCTACGTCGGTGTCCTTGATGTACAACCTGTATTCCATGCTGTCGACGTGCGGTTCCTGCTTTGTCGTGTAGGCGATTTTGCAGCCAGTGTTCACCTTGCGTATGTCACCCTGCACAATGCGTTCCTGGTGGTTGATACCGTGGCAATACGGGACCAATTTGTCGTCGGTCTTGGTTTCATACGGGAGCCCGAACGAGTAATACCCCTCTGGGGCCTTGGTTGTGAAATACAGTTCCTTGTCTGGGACAGCCATTCCGTTGTATGTGATATTGCTCCAGATATCATAGTGCATGGTCTCGGGTTCGTATTCGCTCGACGGCATGGTGAGCTCGATATAATACACACCCTTTGTGGCCTGTTTTACGGTCATTGGAGCGTCGTTCACGGTACAGATGGGCAGTTGGTCCAGATTGACCATTTTACCGCCTACATTGGCGTAAAAATAGAGTTTGTTCGGCTTGTCCAGGAAGAAGTTCGTTCTGTCGTCGTTTATGTACTCGTCGTAAGTGGTTTCAACGTACGGACGGAAGAATGTGTGCGTGTTGTCTGTGAAAAATCCGACATACTGCGGGTACTCGGTCGTCTGTTCCTCGTATTGCTCGGCGAACGCAATGCCAATGCCATGGTTCTCGATTTCCCCTCTAATCATCGAGTTAACAGTGTCGGTGATATCCAGATTAATGGATTCATTGCCTTTGTCAAAGTGTACAACCCCTATAACCGAGCTGCTTTCCGCGTTCAGCTCATGTCTGGGCACCACACCGTTATGGCTCCACTGTCCCATATTGCTGCAATTATACCAGTTTGAGCACTGGAACGATTCAATCCTGTTTATTGTATTGAAACCGTCGATAAAGAAGTCGTACCCGTATCCGCTGTCCCAGTCTTTATCAATCAGGAAAAACACCAAGTCGAACGAGGCCGCCCTCTCGGCGTCGTTGTATCGGTTGAACCTGTGTCCGTACTTGGACTTCAGCGAACCGACATTCTGCATGTGCAGGACATGGTGCAGTTTGCCCATGTCTGGGTATGTCTTGTCGTCAACGAGCGACCTAATCTTCTCAACATCAAAATATATGAGCCCCCTGCTCGCTGGAACGCCATAATAGAGCTCCATGATTGGGTTGAGGCCGAGGTTTATTCTCTCACCCTCAATTATAGTGTTTGATTTCTCGATAAATGTACGTGTTACTATTGCCATTTTTGAACAAATATATTACATAAATATCAAATGCCACTGAATTAGTGGCACTTGTTCAACTCATTCTTATGTACTCGGCAAGCATTCGGTCAAGATTCTCGTTGAGTATCTGCTTGTCCGCGTCATTGAAACTGGGCGGTTGCGTCGAGAATGGATGCACGTGCGTCCTGACTAGCCTCGTCAGTCTCTTAAGGTATGCTACCAGCATGTCGCCGTATACCATCGGGTGACTGTTGTCCAGGTATCCGTTCGGGCCGAGCATCTCGTCGTCGGACAGTATTTCCTCTGGTTTGGATATTGTCTTGCCTGGCGCAGTGTCTCCGCTGCGGCTCACGAAGTTTATCTTGTCCGCCCCTATGTTGATTATGCTTCCAAACTCCTCGTCCTGGCCGTTGGCAAGCGTGTTTCTCTTGCCTTTCGGGAAGTATTTCATTTGTATGTAGGCTGGATTGACAAGGTTGAAGTACATTCTCTTCGGTAGGTCTGGATGGTCTGGCGTGTCCTGTTTTCCGCACAGAACCCTGACCTCGTTCTCCTTTAGCCTGAGTTCGGCGTTTTTCCTGCCGATAAGGGCGACATCGTCTTCGGACGGAAAAGTCGCCTTGTAGTCTTCCACTGAGCTCGGCGGTTCGGCCAGCTCGCATCTTCTGTCCGCCAGTGCGTTGAGGGATGTCGTCAGGAATCCCTCGTATTCGTAGAAGTACGCTTGTGACAGGACTGGCCCGATATAGTATCGGTTGTCGTACACGGCGCCATCCTCCTCGAAAAACACAATGACTGTCTCGCCAGGCTTGGGCCTGACGTGTATCAGTTTCGGAAGCAGGGGGAAGCACCATTGCGCCTCCTGGTCTATTCCGTTTATTTTTACCTTGATACGCCCAGCGTCAGACGGGTCGGCGTCTGGCAGTACGTCGCAGAGTCTACATATGATATTCCTCTCCATTACCGTTTTGCCATTTCTTCTTTTATTTTGTCAGCTTCCTCACTTATCCTCACCAAATTGCTGTATGCCTCGATGTAAATAGGTTTGTATTCGTCGAACTCTGCTGTGAGCTCGGCCAAGCGTTCGGCGAGTTCATCCCTTGTCATTGTTTCGTAATCCATCATCTGACAAGCCCCATTATTTCGCCGAATCCTGTGTTGCTGGCGGTAACCGCACCACCGCCAACACCAACAGCCGTGCCAGCGATGTTCAGTGCTCCAGGAGGCATGGCACAGTTCACTACGGCGTTATTCTTTATCTCCTTTACAAGCTCCTCGCTGAAAACCTTGACGAACTGTGTGACCATGTTGGCACTTCCGTCTGGGTTGACGCCAGTCTCAATACCAATCTCAGGCAGTCTTGATATGACGGCTGTCGTTAGCGACATGGCTGACAGGCCAGGCCTGTTCATGATTTCGCAGAGCAGCAATATCGGCGGTATGGGCGGTGCTGGCACCCTTGTCATATTGAACGCCGACTTTATTCCTTGTGATATAGTCTCAATCCAACTCATTTTAGCATTCCTCGTTTATTTGTCTTGTTGCCTCCTCAATGTCGGCATAGTTCACCTCGTCTTGAGCCCAGTCGTACTCCCTGCCGTGAAGCTTAAGACAGTCCAGGCAGTGTTTGAGTAGTTCGATATGGTAGTGGTACTGCTCCAGTGACAATCTTGTCCCAAGGTTCTTCAGTAGTTCGGACACTATCTTCATCAACTCGTCGTAGAAATACTGCAGAATCTGGTCCCTGATTGAACGCACCAGCTCCAGTATCAGCTGCTTGAACATCTCGATAAATTTCTGCAAGTTGAATTCGGGCTTGTTGCCCATAATCATCAGGTTCATCATCAAGATAATGTACACCTTGGGGGAAACCACCACCATGACAATGATTTCTGTCAATGTCTGAATCAGGTTTTCGATAATGTTCAGGTTCGGGTTGTATTCGTATCCGTCCATCGCGTGCGGGTCGGTTGATGACACGGCGTCCATTATACAGCCCTTGATTACACTGTGGACTTCTTCCTGTGAGGCATCGTCAGATATACTGTTCAGCCTGTTGAGAATGTCGGCGGGGTCTGCCGAGTCACGCATCCTATCGTTATCGAACGGCCTGATGCCCATTCTGAGGAGTTCGCTCTCGTTGAGCATCGCGTCATACTGGTCGTTCGTGAACGCGAAGAAGCAGTCGTTGACTATGGCGTCGTCGGTCTCAATCACCCTCCTGACCATCTCGCGTATCTGGGCCTTCACGACCCTTTCCTCGATTGACAACTCGAAATCCAGGCTGAAACATTTGGTTATCGCGTCGATAAGCTGTGCCGTGACGACCTTTCGGTCATAAAGCTGGCAGGACATGATGAAATCCTTGTTGAACTCCATCAGCGGCCTGTGGTAATAGTAGTTCTTCCTGGGGTCTGGGTATTGCGCGTACCCGTTCTCGTCGGCTGCGGTCTTCTCGAACGACATCTTTCGGCTCGACACACTGGCCAGGCACTTGGGCTGTTCCATGCCTTGCGACATGACGCTTCCATTAAGCAGTTGGTCGAAAACAACCACCTTTCCTGTATCGCCTATTGTGTGCAGTGTCATGTCGCTTATCGTGTAGTTCTCCACGTCAATCACTGGGGTATCGGCCAAGACGCCAGTTGTGAGGTAGGTTTTCATTTCGGAAATCTTCCTCAGGTCCATGCTCCTGTCCAAGCCGAGCATTTCGATATAATCGTCGCCCAAGCCCATTTTCAATGCGTCCGTGTGTTTTTTCCCATACCATTTTCCAACTTCTTCGGCAAGTTCATCCATGTATTCGATTGTGCTGTTAAGGGCCGCAAGAATATCCTGGCAGTCCGTAATCGCCCTTTTGGCGTTCGCTCCGTCGGCTGTCTCTATCGGCTTGGCACATCCGACAAAGCAGTGGAGTGCATTGTGCACTGGCTCCTGCATGAGCTGGGCCCCGCCTTCATAATCCTTCAATCCGTTGTCCCTGATATTGTATTCGAATGTAACTATGCCGTTGCTCTTCGGTTGTTTCTTGCCCGCACCGACTGGTTCCGTCGGGGCCAGTCTGCCTTTCTCGTCACGCCAGACAACCCTTTCGTTCGGGTGGTTTTTGGCGTACCACAGGACGGCGTTCAGGTCGCTCGAGTATGCAACCTCGCTCTCCCTGGACATGCCGTCGCATCCGAAATAGTAATATTTACCGACACCAGATTTTTTGCTTATCGGCGAATACCTGAATATGTTTAACAAGTCTATGGCATTCAAGTCGAACACAACACCGTACTTTACGTCGTCATACGTGATTAGCGGCACAATCGAACAGGTCAGCATTGTCTGTATGTTCGACAGTAATATGGCCTTTGTACTGACTTCCATCACTGGGATGGCTATCTGGATGTACTCGGACACCTTGTCGACAATCTTGTCATATCCGTCGGTTGTTTTGAGAAAATCAACCAGCAGTTCTATTGGGTTGTTTGACATGTTCATAGACGGCAAAGAGTTGCTGGACTGCACCTCAGGGTACATGTCCAGAGCGGTCATGGCACCGTGTATCAGCCCGAACGCTTCTTTCTTTGCTTCAAGTGCATTGAACATTACTTAATGGTGTATTTTATTGGCTTATTGTCGTTCTCTGTCTCAGACAGTTGGCTGACAAAGTCGCCCCAATTGCCTGGAACCTCGCCTTCGGTAAACGCATTCTGGAGGTTTCCGTTGTATTTCAGGATTTCCGACATTAGCTTGGCAATTTCGAACTTTCGCCCGATGGCTCTGTCCTTGGTTGCTATGAAATCGTTCATCGCCTTTGAGAACTTGGCCTTTCCGTCAAGTATCTCGTCATTAAGGTTGGTCGACATCTCTATCTTGTTGATAAGCCTCTGGGCCTCCTCGATATTCTTGCAAGCCTCGCTGTATATCTCCTGAAGAAGTTCCTCGATTTTATCCTTTGAGTCGAGTTTTATTTTATATTGTTTCAAGTTTCTCATAACATAGGAGATTTATTAAGATAAATATTTCGTTTAAGGATTCTTGTTAAGAAGTATTTCTTTAAACCTTTCATACGCAGCGGCATACTTTTTCTTGGATTCTCGTATTACATTTGTTTTCAATTCAGTCGTGTCTTTTATATAGGAATCTACAGTGGATTTGTTAAGTTTTTTGGATTCGTTTGAAGTGAAAGCCGTGTCAAAAAGAATGTCCCAGTTTCGCATAATATGGACTAAAGCATTTCCTACCTTGATATCGTTTTCATTGAGATTGTTTTCGATAGAATTGTTAATCATCTTCTCAATCTCGTTGGCTGTTTCATGCAGCATTTTCTGGGCGAACGTCGGTTCGTTGAACGGGTCGCCCATAGACACTTGCCTGGTGTCTGGGTTGGCCTCGTTGTAAACCGTGTCGTATGAAAGCGTAGAAGAAATCCTGTCCTGGGCCTTCTGCCTTTCATGTATGAGGTAGTTTTTGCAAATAGTGCCGAAATAGGAATATGCCTTGGTGTTCTTACTTGGGTCGTAATGGTTCATCTTCATGGCGATGAACCCCATTGCGTCACTGAACGTGTCCTCAAACTCCTCTCCTGGTTTGAACAAAGTGTAACGTCTAATAATGCTCTCGACCATCCTGGTGAAAGCTGGGTAAAGTATTCTCGAAAAAATGTAGTTCCTTTCAGCGTCGTTGGTGCTGGCACAGTAGTCGCGCACGGCCTGTTCCTCTACCTCGGAGAAGTACATCTTCTTTTTGTCTGGGTTCGGTTTCCTGCCGCGCTTTTTCTTTACTGGCTCTTCAGCGACGGGAGCTTGTACGGTGTCCTGTACAAGCTCTTCGTTTGTTGTTATCGTTGTTATGTCTGTCATTGTTGTTATCGTTGCCTCTTATTTCAGGTCTTCGGATTTCACTCTCTCTGCGATGATGCCCCTGTTCCTGTCTTCGTCGTAGGGGTACTCTCGTTTTGCCAGCTCGAACCACAGCGGGTTGGTGTCTTCTGGGATTTCCTTGACATACTGGTCTACGAGGCTTCCGCCCCTGAATAATTCGTGGTGGTATCCCTCTTTCGGGATAACGTAGATTTTCTGCTTCTTGTTCTTGCTTGTGGCGCGCAGCAGATACTCGTAGTTGAACGCCACCTTGATTGACGGCTTGTACCCGAGCCAGTCCGATGTCTTGAATATGCCGCCAGTGAGGTTGAACGACGCGCAGTTGTCAAGGCACTCGAAGTCAATCACGCCCATTTCGCTCGAGAATGACGAGGCCCACACAATTTCATTCACGAGCTCGGAAGTGTTATCTTTCTGGTTGTGGACCACGTTGATTGGCAGGAACACGCTCACATCCTCGTTGGTGTTGTGATATTCGTCGAACATATTGAACCATTTAGGCGAGTACCAATCATCGAACTCAAGGATTGAGAAGAACTCGGTGTCCACGTTCTCGACTCCAAGATTGACCTGTGAGCAATAGTCGGTATTGCCTTTGTTGTACACATATCGGCATTCGTTGTTCGGGAAGTGCAAGTCGTCCGTAGCCTTGTCGTAAGGACGGACAATGAGGAGCTTGACTTTTCCGCCCTTGTAGTTTTCCGCGGCGGCTCTGACGCTGTCGACGGCCTTGTTCAGCATCTGGTCCAGCGGGCTGCTGTACGCGTCTAAAAGTATAGGGATGATAACTGTTATGTCTTTCATTAGTCTTCGTTGGTTTTTTCGATTTTATTCTTTCTCATATTGAGGACTGCGTTGAATTCGAGTTTCCTCTGTTCAACCATTCCGTTAACGAGTTCCGCCAGGTTTTTCTCGAACGCTTTCTTGGTGTAGAGTTTGTTGGTCTCTTCCATTTCCTTGTAGATTACCCCAGGGACATCGTCCTGCATCCAGCTGCCGATAACGTCGGCGAGAATGTCTGGGAGACTTCTCATGTTGTCGAACCAGATGGCGTTGTCGCGGATTTCGCCTTCACTGTTGAGCATCCACTCCTGGATATTCTCAGGAAGCTTTCCGATAACGATATTGCCGCAGCGCATTGCTTCCAGGGCACCGTAGCCGAACGGCGTATCGTCGTCAATCCAGATGGTGATGGCACTTCTCTTGAGCTCCTCGGCATAGAACTCGCGGGCTTTTCCGCGAAGGTCTGTGAATGACACAAACTTGTAGACTGGGTATTTCCAATAGAAAGTCTTCATCAGTTTGTTGACATCGCTCTGCCTCTTGGAAATTACATTGACAAGCAGTTCCTTAGGCTTGACGGGTTTTCTGAAATATTCAGGTATTGACGGGCTTAGGACGCTGGTCTTCACATACGGGAACACTTCCTTGATAAGGTCGGCCTGTAGTTTCGTGGTGGCGATGCAGTCGTAGATACCGAAATTGGACCACTGGCTTCCGAGCGGGACTGAATCCGTGACATAGTCGAAATTATGCAATATTACGTAACGCTTGCACGGAACTTTGTAAATCTTGGTCTGCAGCATAAGGGCGGAGAACGCCTCTGGGATAAGCAGGAAGTCTGATGGCGCCGACGACCATGCATCCTTCTTCGAAATGTTCAGATGCGGAAGCTCGGCGTATTCGGCACCCATCCAGTCGCCGACTCCGCAGAACACCTGCGGGTCTGTCGGGTCGTAAGTACCTTTTGCCTTCATCTTATTGACCTGCCTTGGCGACAGCTCGTTGTCAATCTGGTACAGCATGCACACATTGTAGCCAAGCTTTGAGAGGGTCATCGCCATATCGTATTCGTAGACGAGCATTCCGTTGGGCGTGTTCTTGCTGTCGATAGTGAAGAAGAAAATCGTGAAGTCTTTTTTGTCGAGACTTTCAATGTTTTTTTCTATTCTGCCGATTACGGCATTTTCATCTTTTTTTGCCATTATTCCTCGTATTCTATTTCATAGATTATTCCCATTTCAAGCAGGGTGTTGAAAGCCAGCTTCTGCCCAAAGTGCATTTCGGCTGGAGAATTGGTCAGTATTACACCGCCAGTCCCGTCTGATATAGGCGTGAGCAGTATATTCAGAAGGTTGTTTATCAAACTGTACCTGTATGCGGACATAACTTCGTTGACATTGCTGCTGGTTTCGGTGATTTCCTTGTTCATAAGTTTAATTGAATCGGCGGCGGCCTCTTTGCCGTCCTCCCCTATGGCCACCATGGGGATGCCGTATGACTGCGATATTGTGGTCTGCTTGTCGTTCTCGTCATCCTCTTTGGACGACACAGCCTTCATGAAAGCATCCACACTGACACTATAATATTTTCCGTTAAAAGCGAACGAGTCTTCCATTATATCCTGTGTTCCAGTATCTTTATTATTGTTTCGTCCTTGTCGGCGATGATATCCATCAACGAATCGAACGAATATCCCGCCTTACATTCCTTGTTGTATGGCTTGTTGACCTTCACCACAACTTTGCCCTCAGGACAGTTTTCGATGAGGGACGGCTGTGCCGTGACAACGATGTCGGCCCTGTCGTATATCGTCATGGAGTCTATCGGGAAATAGACTTCACGGACTCTGAACGTGTTTCCAGACAGAAAGGCGAAAGTCGACTGGATGGACAGGCCCATCTCGAACGGGGAAAAGAACATCACCTCTGGGACGTTCTCCTCGTCAAGGTCTCGGAGGGTTTTCTCTGTCCAGTCGTTGAGGACATACGGAAGCATCTTGTCGCAGCACTGGGCGCGGCCGTAAAGCTCATACGGATAGTCCACGTATTTGAATTTGGCCAGGTCGTCTCGGTCCTCGAAAGGATACACTTCCATCTGGTCGAACGAGTCTATATCCTCAAGCTTTATCTCGAACTGAGGGTCCATGTACTTCTGGTACACTTCCATGAACCTGGACATGTTGTCCCTTATGACATCGTTGATGTCTATCGCAATCTTCATCACTTCGTGTATGCCTCATATTCGTTATTGTCCGCGTCCACGAACACAATTCTGGGATACGAGTACTCCAGGTTTCCCGTCCAGCCGCAGTTTCCGCACTTGTGAACGTTCCTTTTCTCGAACGTGAACGGGTTGTACATCGGCGGGCACGTACTGACGATTTCCTTCCCGCATTTCGGGCAATACCCTTTTACAAGGACTGGCCTGACATCGATTCTTTCAGTCTTTATTTCACTTTCCTTTACAACTGTAGCATAAGGGTCAGGCTGTTCACAGTATTGCTCATCTAACATGCTCTTGTTCGCTGCCTTTTTTAGGTATTCAGTCTCCGTCATTAGTTCGTTCGGGTCGTCGGCGTCAGGGTAGTTGCTGTTCTCATCGGCTTCACTGATTCCCCGCTCGTCCATGATAAACTCGGTGTCGTCGTGGCGGACCATCGTTTTTTCATGTTCTTCGATAAGCTTTCTCTCTTCGGCAAGTTTCTGCTCGAACGCAGCGAGCTGAGGCTCCGTCATTGATTTCTTTTCTTCATCAATGGCACTTTTGTAAGCTTCCAGGTAATTGGTCATAATATTATGTATAAATGTTTATTATTGGGTAATATATGGATAGTGTTTCCAAAAACCAAAAAAAAAAACGGGCCTGTAGCCAAGCCCGTTTCATTTCGTATGCAAGTACTTATGATGCTGGAAAGTAAAATTCCCCAGGCGTTACTGGGACATCAGGCTCATCGGGGTCTGGACTTGTCCCGTGGGCGGTCGTCACAATTACACCTTGCCCTGCCAGCACATCATCCTCGGTTACTGTATGACTTACTGGCCAGGTCAATGTTTCTCCTATATTTATAGTTTCGAATGGTTCTTCTAATACTTGTTGTCCCGAACTTTCAACCGTAACTGTGCCGTCAGTGATAGTCAGATTTCCGCTGTTGGTTACCGAGGCTTGAAGATTAATAACGTCCCCCTCGTGGTAATAGCCACTACTACTCCCATTAATCTCAACAAGCTCACAATCTAAATGGCCGCTTGGGTCTTCAGTTTGAATAGACACAGTGCCTGAAGTGGCAGACCCATCGAAACCGCCGACCTGCGAAACATTGGCTATGTATTCAAATTCAGCTGCGTAATTCAAAATGTCCGTTTCGGTAATATTCACTACATCAGTAAATTGTTCACTTTGGCCTGGCATGAAATTCTGCACACGTTCTGTGAACCCCGTGCGTTCGCACTCGACTAAAACATCATCTAATGTGACATTGCCGTCGTTAGTTACAGTTACGGTGATGTCTACAGCTTCACCGAATGCTGCCTCATGCTCACCGTTGATGGAGTCACGGGCGTCCACTGTAACATGTGGATTGGGTTCCTCTGTCGCAATACGAAGGGTCTTTGTTACAGGCTGTGGGTCTGGACCCACAGTCGCAGTGGCGCTTACTGTAAAATCGACGATGCATCCGTTTAAAATGTCGAATTCGTCTATCGTAACAGACGCTGTTCTACTCAGGGTTCCCCCTATAGCAAGACTACTTACTGACCAGTTATCATCTGTCTTCTCCGAGACTAATGCTAAGTTTTCCAAGTCAACTATCCCTGTGTTCGTGACGACGAACTCCAACCGTATGGTATCACCTAACATTGCTGGGCCATCGGTAACGGTTAACTGCCGTATCTCCACGGACATTTCACCAAGGCTGTCCTCGGCCCTTCTGCGGCGTACAGAGCCGTCCTCCGACACATATGACAATGTATCGATGTTCGGGTTGGCCACATATGCGGCATCCCTTTCGTCTATGCTGCTAAATTTTCTTACCTGTCTCATGTTCCATGTTTTTATATACATAAATATGGCGGAAAAAAAACCAAGACGGTTAAGCCTTGGTCTGAATAAACAAATAAACACCACAAACCTATGTTTTCATTGTTTGCCTGTACAATTTCTCCTGTTCTTTTTTGATACAGTCCTGGCACAGCATCCTGCCGTAGTCCCATTCGCTCATCTCAAAGTCGAGGAACTCGGTGGCCGACCCGTCTGTCTGGGTTTCTCCGTCTTCGTCGGACGGGGCCACTTCGGCATTGTCTCCGTCCACCGTCACCAGTTTCGCCCGTCTTATTTCCAAGTTGTCGAGGGCTCTGGCATCATAAGTCACGACCTTTCCGCACCCTGAACACTTGTAGGTTCTTATGTTCATTTCTGGGTCGTATGTGGTTGTCAGTTCCTTGGGTGCCTTCTCGGCGTATTTCCTGGCCATCCTTTCGGAGTAAAATTCCTTTGTCATGTCCGTGCCGCCGTCGATAATCTTGGCCGCAAAACGGATAACGTAGTCGCCGTCATACTCGACGACACATTCGAACTTGAGGTCGCCGAACTCGAACCTAATCATGTCGTCCAGTCTGTAGGCTTTGTATGTTTCGAACGAAAGCCTTGTGATGTTTGTCACATCCGAGCGAATTTTCTGGTTTTTAATTCTCTCGATTTCATGGACGAATGCTTTAGATATGAACACCTTGTCGTCTGGATATTTGGATACATACACATCAAGGATTGCCTCGGTGTCGGTATCCCCTTTCTTCACTACGACTTTCTTGGCGAACTGCTCGAGTTTGAACCTGGCCGCGCCGTCCCTTTGGATTGTTATATTGTACTGTTTGGTTCGGTCGGCATATTTCATGTCGTCACCAACCCTGAGCAATGCGTCGGTGACAGTTTCGACCTCCAGTTTGTTTTCCTGGACGGTTACAATCTCTCTGTTTTCCTCATTTTCTATCTTGATGAACTTGCTGTCGTTGAGTTTCTTCTTCTTGGCCAGTGTAGGCGAGAAGTAGGTATAGTGGGTTGATTCCCTGGCCACTTCGTATGTCCTGTACCTCAAATCCACGACTTCCTGGGTAACCTCCCCGCGAAGGAGGGCCTTGGCGACGCTGTGGTCGCTGACCTTTTGGCTGATTGTCGAACCCCCGTCCACGTCGCCGCCGTTCAAGTGCAGGGCCTCGTCCTCGGTTTTCTTCATGCCGAGGATAAACCCGAACCACAGGAACTTGAGATATTTGAACACCTTTTTCATGCTAGCTCATCAGGAATGTTTCCAGGTCGTCTTCCATCTGCGAGTATTTCTCGACAAGGGTCTTTCTCTTGGACCTGAGGTTGTCCAGTTTTGTCTTGGCCTCGGTGATGATGGTCGCGTACTGCTCCATGGCGGTCTGTTCCACGACGTTCATCTCGGAGGTTTCGGAACCGTTCTGGTACGCCACTCGGTATCTTACGACCTCAGGGAGGCTGTCGATGATTTGCTTTATCTCCGCGTCTGTTTTCTGGATTGCGTATACATACAGATGCTGTTTGGCTTCAAATTCTGTTGCGGTCATTGCCATAATTGAAAATTTTTTATTTATTATTGTAACCGTTAATATACAAGATTGGTTGAAAAATCCAAAATTATTTCAAAAAACCGAGTTCGTACACCATCGGCCTCATTTTATCCGAAAGTTTTTTAAACACCGCGTTGAAGTTCTTTAGTAATCCAGGGCTGTATTCCTTGCACATTGCTTTTACTTGGTAGAACCCAGCGTCCCAGTTGTTTATCTGGTACTCTGGATGGTCCTTATTGAAAACTTCCCTGAACATGAATGTTTCCGTCACTATGTGCATTCCGAACGACAGGACCAGACTGGCCTCGTCCGAAAAGTCCCTGCCCTGCATATGCTTGAACATGAAGCGTTCCTCGGTTCCAGAAATACTATCATGGAGGCATTGGCTGTTGCCGTTGTCAAAGGCCATCTGGCTTATAGCTCCACGCGGCATGAAGAACCATTCGTTCTTGACATCCCACTTCGAGCCCCTGTATTCAATATTTCTCAACGACGACTGGTTAGCCGAGCTGTGGAACAGGGAGAAGACCAGGCTGTCGTTGACAAACTCGCCCCATTTCGAATGCTCTGTGTTCGGGGCCAGGTACTCGTCCTTGGAATTGACCCAGTTTTTCTCGACCAGCTTCCTGGCGGCGAACAATGTGGCACATCTGTCGAAGTTGTCGGCGTTTATCCCGTGTCCGTGGCCGTTTCCGTAGGCGCTTGAGAACAGGGCGGCCATCTGCATGTTCTGGTCGACGTTGTTCCCGCCGTTGTTGAAGTATCCCAAGTTGTTCTGGAAATTCCTTCCAAGATTGTTGGGTTTGTCCCTGACAGTTATGCCGCTGCTCAGGTTCGGGACGTCGAATGTCTTAAGCCCTTTCACAGGTTCCTTGGCCCAGTCCGAAGCTGTGACGAGCCCGTCGGTGTTGTATACGGTTTTTTCCCCGCACTCCACGACGCTTCCGTCCACGAGGTCCACAAGTGTGTATTTGAAATTGTTCCTGTCCTCCGTCCTGCCGCTGTGCCACACACTGAACGATATGCCCCAGTTGTCGGCACAGTCGTCGAAATAACTGGCCTTGAACTGGATTCCATAGTCGAAAGCGAACTCTTTCAGAAATAGTTTCCTGAACTTTTCACAACTGGACCCGCTCAAGAACAGTGTCGGGCTGAACAGGGCTATGCGGCAGTTCGACAGACGGAATCTCTGTTTTATCGACACTATGTTATACAGGAATTGTATATACAGGTTCTGGCTGCATCTTCCCATGCCGTTGGATAGCATCTCTGCGTTCACGGCAGTTTTTGCGACGCCGTCCTTGCTGGTCTCGTCCCTGTTGCTGGCCGCTGCATACGGCGGGTTGATGAAGAACAGGATAGGCCTGTCGGCCTGCAGGTCGTCTATAAGCTGGTCTGGCAGTTTGTCCAGGCCATCGTTGAGGAAATCAAACTGGAATGCGTTCGGACTGTGGCAGCCGTCAATCTCATCCTGTCTGAGCGTTGAATTGTATAGTCTTGAAAACGTATGTTTCTTTGTCAGGTTCCTGGTGCCGCAGCAGCAGTCCCAGACGACGTACTTTTCTTTCCAGTCATCACCGAGGTATATAGTTATAATATCATGTGCTTTGTCGGCGAAAGGCTCTGGGGTGTAGAATTCGCCCTTATATCGGCGTTCAGTGTCTTTGTCATTCATATATACAAATATAATAGAATGACAGACAAATATACAAAAAAAAAAAAGCCTCGCCGCCGAAGCTGCGAGGCAACGATAACAACGATAACAATTAACTCTATATTTCGTCAGATATCGGATGAGATAGCCTTGCAAGCTCTTCCCTAATCCTGTTTTCAGCTATGTCGAAATAACCCTTGTCGTTCTCGAACCCAATGAAGTTGCGTCCCTCTCTGATACACGCGATTGCGGTGGTGCCACTTCCGATACAGTTGTCCAGTACAAGGTCGCCCTTGTTAGTGTATGTGCGCACAAGGTATCTGAACAAGTCCACTGGCTTCTGTGTCGGATGCAACCCAGTCTCGGTGTTGAATTTCTGCCATGACGACGGGACGCGGAGTTCTGGCAGCTTGTTTTCCTTTCTGGTGCCGAACTCGTGGTAGTTGGTCGAACTGGTCTCGAACTTGACATTGTACTTGACCCTGTCCAGGCCTCCGCCAGTGCGCGGCTGCATCTGCTTGTTGTACGTCCACTTTCCCTTGCTGAACACTAACACTTCCTCATGTTCCTTCATAGGCTCCCTCACGGTGTTGGCGAAGTTAGAGCCACGATTTTTAATCCATATCCACTCGTGGCGGAAATCCTTGAGGTTGCTCATGACAAGCTTGGACGTGAACGGCTGGCTTGCGGTCAGGACTATCGCAGCAGTTGGTTTGCATATGCGGTCGTACTCATTCCACAACAGGTCCAAGGGTATAATGGAATCCCATCGGTTGGAGGTCGTCCCGTAAGGTAAATCACATATAACACAATCGATTGAGCGGTCGTCTATGTGTTTCATGCCTTCAAGACACCCTTCGTTATATATCTTGTTTGTTTCTATCATAGTAATTCCGTTAGATTCCTGTGTGGCCGAACCCTCTGCTGCCCCTCTCCGTCTCACTCTCGAACATGTCCACCTTGTTCAGTTCCACCCGTTCCTTGTAGTATACTGGGCAGACCACGGCCTGGGCGACCTTCTCGCCGTCCTTGATTGTGATATCGTTATTTGAGAGGTTCACCGCGATTACACAGCACTCCCCCAGGTATTGGTTGTCGACCGTGCCAGGTGTGTTTAGGACACTCAGTCCCTCTTTCAATGCCCTGCCGCTCTTGGGCCTGACCTGTATCTCGCAGCCTTCGTCTAATTCGAAATATATCCCAGTGTGGATTAAAGCCCTTTCTAACGGCATAAGGGTTATTGTCGGAACGCCGTCTATCACTGGGTGGTCGCTCGGCGTAATCCAGGCCCTTAGGTCCATCCCGCTGTCGCCTGGCTTGGCATAGTCTGGGTCTGGATGCGGCGACTTGTTTATATAGTTCACACGCTTTTTACTTGTCTTATGTATGTCACATGGCGCGGCACCATTCACACTTTGGCCTGGAACATGCCCGTTAATAATACAATAGTCTCTTTCGTTCATGTTATTTTTCTTCTTCGAATTTGTTATTTTCAATGCTTCTGAGGTATTCCTGGCGGAGCTCGATTAGTGTCAGCATCTTGGCGGTTTTCACTATTGCATACAACGGGCTCAGGAACCTCTCGCCTGTCTCGTCGGAAATGTCGATTGTAGAGAAAGCGTCAAACTCCTCCTCGGACAGTTTGATACCGTATCTCTGGCACAGATAGAGGCTGCGCTGTCCAAGCTTCATCTTGGTCTTCATTTCGGCGAAGTCGTAGTTAATTCCCTTGCGGCGCTTCCAGTCTTCTGACGTGGGGACGAACATCTCGGCCTTGGCCAGGTTCATAAGCAGGAGCACACGCATAAGCATGTACTGGCTGACACACAGGCATGGATGGCTCACAGTGTCCCCGCTGTTCTTGCCCAGGGCGTTGTTGTTAATCTGGGCCCCTATCTTGCACAGTTTGTATAGGGTGACATCAATCAGCGAACCTGGCTCGGCACCACCGTATTCAACTTCTTTAGAATACGGAGCTATCTTGATTTTGTCACCGATATCCTTTATCATTTCTTCTGAATAGCAGTCATACTTTTTAAGATATTGCATGAAAAGGAGATAGTTTGCATTAATTTTGTCTGGCGTCATATTTTTTCGTTTTTTATACATCGCAAATATACAACAATTTTTTTTAGTTTCCAAAAAACAGACTATTTATAATCATAATAATATCTTAAGATACGACTAGCATGAAGAAAGTTATCAAACTTACCGAAACTGAACTTAAGCGTCTCGTTACAGAGAGCGCAAAACGTATACTGGCCGAAGAAGAGAGCCTCGGTTTTGACGGCACGCCTGAAGAATTCGACGGTGACGACTATCCTGGACTTGGCCCCGAATTATCTCAGCCAGAAAGATGGGATGACTATGACGCAGCTCAGGCGGAGCATGAAGCCAACATGTTGAACGACCATCCCCACCTTTACGACAAACCAGAAGGCTATGATGTTTCAGACGACTTCGGATGGCCGAAAGAAGATGACGAGAATGAGCCAATGGGTTTCGACCAGCCAGAAGACCCAGAACTTGAGCGTGCAATCGCCGAGGCTGTGAACAGGGTTCTTACAAAGGAGAAAAAAAGCCAGACCAGCAAACGAGCCAAGACCGTTGAGGAGGCTGTGGACAGAGTTTACGCCAGGATGTTCGAGAAGAAGTAAAAAGAACGTACACCTGTATAAAAAATTAAGCGGGCCTTCACGGACCGCTTATTTTTTTTTTTTGCATGAAACTTAGGCTACTTGTTTTTCACCTTTCCCTTTCCGATGTACTTCATGGTGCACTCGTAGACATTGCCGCTGGAATCCATGAATTTCAGGCTGTCCCCGATAGTCATCAGGCAGACTTTAGACGCCTGTGCACCGTCCTTGCCCTCGGTGAGCATCCCAGCCCCGTACTGCCTGAACTTCTTGTCCACGACAGCTTCTATGAGACCAGCGAGTTCGTTCAGGCTGAAATTGTAGCCAGACGGCTGCGCCTGTTGCTGGGCTGGTGCATACGTCTGCTTCGGCTGTTGATAGTCATGCTCTTCGTTCATTGGTTGCGGTTGTTGCTGCACGACTTTCTTCTTGTCCCTGCTGTCGAGTTTGTTGATAATGTCGAGTGTCCTGTTCTGAAGGCCCTCGCTCATAACCTGGTCACCTACGCTAATCCCGTCCATCGGTACGTCGAGCGGATTCTTCATGATTGATTCGAGTATTGCCTGCGGTAAGTGCGAGTTGCTTATTTGATAGTTGATATTGCCGCTCTTGATTTCCTCCATTTCCTTGTTCGGGTCATAAACCTCCCTCATTTTACCGTTCGGGTACTGTTCGTACATAGCCATCCCGTCATCCGTAGGGGCGCCGAACGCCATTTCATCCAACAGGTTAATGTCGGTACTGGTAAACGTTTCCTTTATCCTTTGCTGGCCGTTCTGCCGCGGCTGCCTCTGTGGCTGTGCGTTGCCGCCGCTGGACTTCTGCTTCTTGGCGGTATCGAGCATATTCTGTAGGTTTGCCATTGTTCGTATATTGTTTTTCATTAATTTATTCGGGAGAGTCAAAAAACCCAAATCATTCCTTTTCAGATTTCCCCATGTCTTTCTTCTCCTGGTCCATGTTGTACAGGATGCGGTTTCCAGAATCAGCCCTGTTCTTGAACATCCTGTCAGCTGACGATAGGCCGTTGGCGTACCTCTCCCATCTCCTCCTGCTGGCCGAAAGGTTCTTGTTCTGCCAGGGCTCCCTGTTCATCACTCTCTGGTCGAATTTTGCGGTCGCTATCTCGTCGTCGTCCCAGTTGTGCATGTAATCGGCGTATTCTGGCTCGTTCTCGGCAGTGTTCCACAGCTCGTCGTTGTTTAGTATATCGCTTCTGTCCGCGTTGTTGACCTTGTCCCTGAGCCTGTCGAGCTCGCCGCTCATGGTATCCTTCTTGTCTGGCGTGCCGCTGACGTTCCTCGGCTTGTAGCTCTTGTCTGGTTCCCTCGGGCCAGCGTCTGTCGGCGTGTTGTCGGTGTACATGTTGAACGAACCGTTGGCCTTTCTGTTGTTGTCGATATCGACCTTGATGTTGGCTTCCTGGTTCTTGACGTTCTTGTATCCGAGGTCCACTGTCTCGTCCCCACTGGTTCTTGCGACCTTCGTCTTCGACACGGCTGCGACTTTTTCCTTTGTTTTCGGGCCGTTTGTGACACCGCCAGTGGCGTCTACGCCGTTGCCGAACTTCACGACATAATTCACGACCTGCATGAGGTCGTCCCCGTTCTCGTTGAAGTCGCCTATATTTTCCGTCGTGTCTGGTATGTCCTCCCTGTGGAATTTCTTCTTGGTTTCTTCCCAATATGAAATCCTGTCAAGCCTGAAATATTTCCATCGCTTGGCCATTGTGGTGGAGTCGCCGAAAGGCTGGTACGCCCTGACTACAGGGTTGCTCGCCTTGGTCAGGCCATAAGCGACAGGGATGATAGCACGGGAACCAGTGCTGTCGTCCTTTCCGTCCGTATGGTAGTTGATAATCACATACGAATGGTTGTCGATTGCCTTGCAGACCTGCTCTGGAGTCGCTGATTCTTGCAGCAAAATTTTCTGTAGCAATCCGTTGAAGCCCATGCCTTTCGTATTAGAGATTAAGGTACTTGATATTGTCCTTCAAGGACGTTCGCCGTTGTGTCGATGCTGCCATACGGGTTCTGACGGCTGTACAGGCTTCTTGCAATCGCAATAGCCCTTGCATCGTTATCCGCGTTGTTGCCTGGGTGACTGGTTATGGCTGTGTCGAAATTGGAATAGTCGAAGACCCCAAGCTGTGAGGTGCAATGGGGCAGCCAATGGCCGTGTCCGCCGTGGCCAGTTCCCTTGCCGTTACGGTCCCCAGTAGAGAGAGCGTCTGGATGGGTCGCGGAATATTTGTTGTTCCTGGTGTAGTCACTTCTGATTTCCATCTCGTGACGGGCCTGCATTGAATATGTTTCAAGACAACTTACCATTTTATTTGATGTTTACTTGTTATTATTAATAATAAATAGTTTTTCAGCCAATTCTCTCGACTGTTTCTCAGTCAGAACGATAACGTGTTCCTTTACACTTGACAGTTCCTTCAGCCTGTTCAGCTTGTTGAGGGTGGCTGGGTTGTATGTCGGCGTCCTGTCGTCCACTTTTACCACAGTCGTTTGCCTGTCCCTCTCGTCCTTGTCCCTGGTTTTTACGCCAGCCCGCTGGTCTGCCTCCTTGTTGGATTTAACAATCTTGGTGGCTGTGTCGAGGGCGTTGTTGACCCAGTTTTTCATTGTGTCCCCGCCGTACAGCTCGTACTGTTTCGTCCTGGTGGCGTTCGTGTTTTTGTCGAACCAGTTCTTGATGCGTTTCATCTCGTTGTATGGGATGCCGTTGTCCAGGCCGAGTATGTATTCGAGGTGGTCGTAGGCCTCCTTGGTGGTATGGTTGGAAGTCAGTTCCTCTTTCTTGTTGTCCGACATAACGGATTCAAGATGGGACCTCACGCCGTCTGGTATCACCCAGCGGCGGCCCTTAAGCTCGCTGTTCCCCCCTTCTGTCAAAAAGTGTATCATTTCATATCCTCCTGCACCACCAGGCTCTGTTCGACAATGCGCCCGCCACGTCGTCGGTAGTGGTGTTTACTGGGACGTGGTCTGGTGAATCGTTCGGCGTGTTGGCGAAAACCTCCTCGCTGTGGTTCGTGTTCGATGTTTCGTTGCCCAGGTAGCTGAACGGGGCCTCCATGATGGCTTTTTTCAGGGATTCCAGCTGGGCTTCGGTTATTTTGATGATTCTCTTGCTCATTTATACAGTAAATTATATTTATAAATATATTAAAGAAAACAATGAGCAACATATTAAACCATAACAGAATGCCTTTTGATTTCGGTGTGTCTAAATCGGACTACTGGGATACACATTTGTATTTACCGCAAGGCGGTGGCAATCTGAAAGATGGGTTGCAGGACGATTGTTTGTCGGCATATATCGAAACCACTATCAGGGATTGCATAGTCCCTATCGAAAATGTGGACAACCTGGCATCGCTATCGCAATATAAATGGGTAGATTCTGTGAACAAAGGTTTAATACTTAACAACATAGGTCTTACTGGTGTCGATAACGGCCTGTTAACATTCAACAAGGACACGATAACCGAAGAGGAATTCAACGAAATCTACACCAAATCAGTCCTTGAAGTAGAGGCAGACGACTACAGGCTGATGCTCTCGCCAGTCGACGGGAACACCAAAATGTACGACTACCCTTATGAATTTGTCTCCGACCAAGACGGGAACAATGTTGCAAAGCTAGACGGCGGCTTTTTCCAGGGTTTCTTCCAGTCTGGCGACGGATGCGAGTACAAGGTCCTGCCTACCAAGCTAGGAAACGGATGGACTCTGGAATTCGTTCTAAAACCAGAGGACTGCGAGGACAGTGAATACAACACGCTGAACAAAAAGTATCCTGAAAACAGCGGCATTTTCTTCTACATAGGGACCAGGGCTGAGAACAAGTGGTGGAAATACTATAGCACTGACGCGAATGCCCCAGACATTACAACGTCTGACGGTATATCCCTGGCTGACGGGAATCACTACACAACGACAGACAACAAGTTTTTCACATATAACAGGACAAAGAGCGGGTTCAAGGCAGACAGGGACAAAGACGGCGGCGAAGCTATGATTGTAAAAGACAAGCCAGAATCGTTGCTCAATTATTTCCTTGTGATGAACAGGGCCGAGGGGGGATACACCGCCAAGACAGCTGGAGAGATAGGCTCGGCCTACTCGGAAAAAGACTACGACATACTGGCCGACCTCTTTAGAAACGCTCTTGCGTTCAAGGTCAATGACGATGGAAGCGTAGGGTATCGGTTTATGGTGAAGGACTGCGACAGCGACACTGGCTACGCGATAAAGGAAGAGTGGTCATTCCCTGGAATGGTCATGAAACATGAATGGAACCACATAGCCGTCAGGGTTATGCCAGTGGTGAAGTTCGGTGCAGAATCCTACAACTATGACAGTTCCCTGGACTATATGCGCCTGGCTTTCTATGTGAACGGAAAGCTGGTACTATGGTCCAAAATGATACCGACGCTGTTGCTTAGAGCTCTGAACGACAACGAGACGAAACAGGAAGCTGTGCCTTACAACATATCGCTTGGCGGCGGAACGCAGGGGCTGTGCGATGTTGTATACGGCAAGGACGCGCAGCCTGGCGAACTGCTGTTTCTGGAAAAGGAGTTCGGCGGCTCTTTCTGCGGCTATTTCAAAACTTTCCGTTTTCACACCTGCGACATGGACTATCAGAAAATTCTCGCCAATTACCGATTTGAGAACATAGACGGGAAGACCCCAGCTGGTCTAGAGACCCTCAATATATACTACGGCGCTTTCAATATGTTCGACGGAAATCCAGGCTTGCTGCCTTCACAGATACCTTTGACGGACGCCAAGATACTTGAACTCCCAAGCATCGACGGTACAAACAAAAGTTTCAATATGGCCATTCCGACGGGGGTGAACAGGATTGTTATTGCATACCCCGTGGATTTCGGCCCGATAGAGAGTGTAACCGATGTGAACTGTTTCGGTTTCAATATCGTGGTCAGCTTCAAGGTGGAAGTTAGAAAACTGTTTGTTAACAATAAATTCGAAACATACTTTGTATACAAACTTGACTACGCTTTCTTGAACGAAAAAGTAAATATTTATAAGGTAAAGATAAACTAATGGCTAACAATATTGCATTTCCAACAATAAATCTGAGCGTGTCGCTTATGCCTACTTCGGCATTCCCGATGGACGCTAGGTCCCTTTTCACTGATATGGACGACATGAGGAATGCCGCTATGAGTGCAGTGGAGGTTGGTAGCAACGAAAGTAGCGATAGTCAATTTTATTTCGGGGAGCTTCTGACTTACAAATCCCCAGACAGTACCGAAGTTCAGACTTATAAGGTTGTGAACAAGCCTGAGTGGTACAACCTCATGAACATCGCAACGTTGACACCACAGCAGGTACAGGAAGTCGTCGAAAGGGTGGTTGAAGACCCGTCAATAGTAAAATTGGGGAACGATATCAATCTATTGACGCATCCTGCCCCGAACAGCGGCATCGTATACGATACCAATGACGGCCTGAGAGTGAATCTTGCCCTGAATTCTGGACTGCAACTGGGTAACGGAGGACTCGGAATCAGAACCAGCTCGGAAGGCAATGTGGCACTCACCGCAACAGACGACGGACTTAAGGGGGAATTTTCCTGGCAGGAGTTCAATACCGACAATAAAGGATAACCATTAACTATTTATAATAATAAACACCAAAACATATTTAACATGGCACTAGTAAATTTTTATAAGGGCAGCTATAGTTCGGAAGCATTACTCAATTTGTGCAAAACAGATGGTAATATCGTTTTTGACAACAATACTGGCCGTATCTATGTGGGCACGGTTGGCGAGGGTGCCGCCGAAGTTCCGAAAATCTACGGTTCCAACGTCGTTGACACAACGTTCGCCAACAATATTCTGACCATTACAAGGTTAGGCAGTGAACAACCAGTCACTTTGGATTTCAGCGACGTAGCCAGTGCGAAAAGTCTCATGGCCGTGTTCGACCAGCTCAAGGGCTATATGGGCATGTCCACTGGTTCGTCAAGCGAGACCGCCCCAGACTATAGCAGCGACACCACAGGTGTCCTGTACAATGCCTCGACCAGCACCGCAAACGCGGCCAATCTGGTTGAAGCCGACCTAGCTCTCGCCGCGGCAATAGCAAACGCCGACCAGGTTGACGATATACAGATTAACGGCGCTACCGTAATCAGCAACAAAATCGCCAATCTGGCGGTCGACGGCACATATAACGCAGCCACTAACAAGATTGCAACGGAATCGACCGTATCCGACGTAGTTTCAAGCCTCGATGCAGTAGCGGACGCGGACACCGCAAGCGGAACGGGCTATGCAACCGTCACCACAAGCACCCCGTCGGCTGACTTCAAAGTGCTTAATTCGGTGACAGAAACGGACGGAAAGCTGACCGCTGCCGAAGCATACAACATCAAGAAAGTCGCCGCGACCGCAGAGTCATCGGACCTTTTCAAAACGACCAATTCTACTTCGACATATAACACAACGGCAAGCGAAATTTCGTCAACGTGGATTAACGTAGTTAATTCTAACGCACTGGCAGATGGAGACACTGTAGACGCCGACCTCAACAAACTGGACAACAAGATTGCTGGTTTGGCCAACGAGATTATATACAACGAACAGACCGTCACCGCAGCAATCAACGAGGTAAGTGATTCGGTGGGTCTTGAGAATGACTTTTCACTCAGTCTTACTGGCACTGGCATCATCGGTTCAGACACCGATGTCAAATCGGCCCTTATACACCTGGCAGGGGCCATCACTGGCATGGACAGCACCGCAACCATCGCTTCCAAGAACGGGAATGTCGTCACATTGAAGGGCGGTCTCACCCAAGTGGACGGAACCGTCACAAATAACGCAAGCGCCGACATCACCCTTGCGAGCGTCGCGGTAACTGGCGAGGCAGCCGACGTGGCTATCGCGGACACTGGCAACCACTTCACGTCGCAGAACGTTGAAGGCGCCCTTGAGCAACTTGCGACATCAATCGAGTCACTTTCTGGCTCGTTTGACGTGATTGTCGCTTCAAACGCGGCTTCAACGCCGCAAGGCGTAACATGGGTCAACAACGGGACAACCGTTACTGGCACTCTTGTTGCAAGCAGCGCCACTTTCCACAAAATATACCTTGTCCGTGAATCCAGGGGAAGCGGGAACAACGCATGGGCTGAATACATAACAACCAAGATAGCCTCTGGAAGCACGGTGACATACGGATGGGAGAAACTCGGCGACGTCGGCGTGGACCTCACAGGTTATGCCAAATCCCTTACAGTGAACGGTAAGACATACCAGGTCGATACAAACTCCACAAACATCACTCTTACCGACCTTATCACCGCAGTCACAGGAGAGACGGCAATCAGCGGAGGCGACAGCAGCCTCGTAGCCGTGACAGCAACCACGACCAAGAACACCACTACTGGTGCCAATACCACGGCAATCGCCTCTTCGGTGAAGGTCGAAGAAGTAGCTGACGGACTGACGAAGGACTCCAC
>Ga0247611_10001377_pt1 | contig 43435 bp, 73 predicted proteins | sample 177DNAGHGhighgp2_FD_192422 | JGI IMG/M metagenome (GOLD analysis project Ga0247611, IMG submission 192422) | Sheep rumen microbial communities from Palmerston North, Manawatu-Wanganui, New Zealand - 1770 DNA GHGhigh gp2 | ecosystem: Host-associated > Mammals > Digestive system > Stomach > Rumen... | reverse complement strand
AGCGCCGACACTCTCGAAATTCAAAACCACAATAGATGTCAAACGTGCAGACAATAAATGCAAGGTGTAAGGAGGTGTTGTTATGCCGAAATACAAACAGCCTGAAGGGTCAATCCCTGAATCCGTGGAACAGGCATGGAGAGAACACGGAGAGATCGGAGCGGTTAAAGCTTCGATAATCAAATATGCGAAAGTATTGGACATGACCGACAGCGGAAGGGACATCAAACCGTTGGTCAGCGGTATGTTTGAAATGATTGACAGGCTCAATGCTATGGAAGCTAGGGACGGAAGCAAGAAGAGTGAAACTCCATTGCTCCAGATCCTGAAAGCATCGAATGGCTAGACAAGGAAATCAGAATCCGACATTTCATCATGCCGAACAATACGAAAAGACAGAAGGAATTTACGCTGCTCAATTGTCAGCATCTTATGATTTAAAACCTCATCCATGGCAAGAAGAAATTCTGAATGATTGGTTGGCGGTAGATGATGACGGAAAGCTGATTCATAGTTATTGCGTCTTGGAAGTTCCGAGACAGAACGGGAAAACAGGTGTCTCTGATCCGAGAGAGACATGGGGATTGATTAAGAGAGCAGAATCAATTCTACATACAGCGCAAGAGTTTCAAACAGCAAAAAAAGCATTCGACCGATTGAGAAGAAAATTCGGAACAAAGAAGAACGACCCATTTGCAGAATACCCAGAGCTGAATGCATTAGTTGACCATTACACAGTCAGCGCAGGACAGATGGTTCTTGACTTGGTGAATGGTGGTCACATTGAATTCAGAACACGTGGAAATAATTCTGATATGGGTCGAGGTGGCACGTTTGATTTAGTTGTTATTGACGAAGCTCAAGCATATACAGAAGCGCAAGATGCTTCATTGTCTCCGCTGAATTCCGCAGCGCCGAGTGGTTCACCACAAACAATACTGATGGGCACTCCGCCGTTAGTGGTCAATGGCGAAAAGGGAACAATCTTTGCAAGAGCGGTTGAAGGCTTCCATAAAAACCCGGAAGAACACAGTTGCATATCACAGTGGAGCGTTAATGAGATCGGAGACGTTCACAACAAAGACAGATGGTATGCGACAAATCCGTCATTAGGGTTTCAATTGCTTGAATCGGCATTGAGTAAAGATGCAAACAATATGTCAGAGGACACATTCGCAAGAGAGCATCTGGGATTTATGCCGAAGAAAGTTGAAATAATGAATTATGCCATATCAGAAGCGCTCTGGGACAGTTGCAAGTCAGACCAAATGAAGCCTGAAGGCAAGATTGCTTATGGGATTAAGTTTTCTGCAGATGGTTCAGAGGTTTGTTTGTGTGGTGCCGTTCTGACAGAGAACAATCAAGCAAGAGTGTCATTGATTGAACGTAAACCGACAGGACTTGGCACACAATGGCTCGCTGATTGGCTGAATCAAAGATATAAAGTCGCTTCTTGCGTTGTCATAGACGGAAAGAACGGTGTTGATGTATTGGTCGATAAGATTTCCGACACATGGCGCATGAAAGGTGCTGTTATTCGACCGACTGCAAGGGACATGATCGCATCGACAAGCACTTTGATGGATGCGTTGAGTGAAAAGACGGTTACATGGTACGAAAAGCAGACGGCATTGAAAGAAAGCGCAATTACATCGACAAAAAGACCGATCTCAGGCGGATGGGGATTCGGTGGACAGAATTCTGCTCCGATTGAAGCTTGTGCGCTTGCATTGTGGGCAGTGAAGAATTGCAAGAGAGATCCGAACAAACAGATGCGGATTGGATGAGGAAGTAAAAATGTTTAATTTCAATCTAACACCAGAATCAATTGTGGACTTCGACATCAACGAAGTTCCGAGACTTCAACAGTTGCTTGATGTTTACAACTATCATTTAAGCAAGAATGCCGAGAAAAACAAATATTATGAAGGAAAGATTTCTCTGAATGATGTCAATCTTGGAATCGCTCTTCCTGATGGCATGAAAAGACTTGAGATCGGATGCGCATGGGGAGCAAAAACCGTTGATGTATTGGCTGCAAGGTCAATGTTTGATGGTTTTGTCGGAATGGACGGAAACGAAGTTGCGGAATTAGATCAATTGGTTCTTGATAACAATCTGATTGCGGAATATGCCAAGAATTGCCGTGATGAATTGAAATATGGATGCACGTTTGCGACATTGTCCGCAGATCCCGACATCCGATGCAAGATAAGATTTCATTCACCACAGACGGCTGCTGCCTTGTGGAATGGAGAAAAAGGCAGAATTGATTGTGGTTTTGCTATCATCGACGCTGTGCCGGACGAGAAAGACTCCGCAACATGGATCCCGTCATTGATTAACTACTACACAGATGATTGTGTGTGGGAGATATTCAGAATCAATCAGATGTGGTACTCAAGAAGAAATCCGCACAAGATGGGAAGGCCATTGATGGAAGCTTTAATCTGGAATGCGACATCAAATAAGCCGTTTGGAAGGTCGAGAATAAAAGAACCTATCAGAAGATTGATTGATGGTTATGTCAGGACTATTGCAAACGCAACGATCGGTCTTGAATTCGCAACGTCTCCGCAGAAATATCTTCTTGGTGTTACTGATGAACAGTTTGACGCTGTTATCAATCAGAAATTCAAACAATATGTCGGCTCAATCATGACTTCGACTGTTAATCCTGAGACGGGTGAAAAGCCTTCATTCGGTCAGTTGCCACAGGGGAACATTCAGCCACACGTTGAAATGGTCAGAGTTCTTGCAACACAGTTCTCTGCTGCTTCTGGTCTTTCAGTGACTGACACAGGCGTTGTTAACGATGCAAACCCGACAAGCTCCGATGCGATTTTGGCTCAGAGTCAAACGCTCATTGCTATGGCTGAACAGTTGAACATCGGAAATGGCGATTCGCTCAGGACAATCGCTATGATGGCAACGGCAATTATAAATAATGTCAGTCTTGATGATTTGACAGAGGAGCAAATGGATGTTGTTGCACATTTCAAAAATCCTGCAATGCCAAGCGTAGCAGCTACGGCAGACGCAGCGCTGAAAATTGCAAGCGCAAGGCAGGGATTCGCTTCGACTGACACGTTTCTTGAGATGATTGGCTTTGACAAGGCAGACATTCGCAGAATTAAGGGGCAGGAAGCACGAAATCGTGGTCTTTCAGTCCTTGAGGAACTTGAATAATGAGTCAAATGTCATTGAACGAATGGAATAAATATAAAAATCTTCTTTCCAAGATAAGCAAAACGGCAGTTGATGAGTTTAGAGATGCTGTTTGGAAGACATCTGGAAGATTCAAAGGTGTTGGCCTTGGTAACATTCCGAGAGATGAGCTCATTGAATACGCTTATGGATTGGCTACAAAGTACGGCGAAGCATCTTCGGCGGTCGCTTCTGAGATGTATGATGCTATGGCTTTGTTGCAGAAGGCTCCTGTTCCGGCTGCAATTCCTGCTGAGACTGCTACATATTCCGAAGTTGCCAAGACTGTAAATGGAATTATCAAGAATACGGGCAGTGAGGAAGTCCTTGCACAAGGTGTTGGAAGGCTCGTTAAGATGGCTGGAACGGACACAATGTTGTCCAATGCATACAGAGATAGAAAGAGCGGAAAAGGAAGCCAAAAACGGCACACAGGAGCGGAAGTTGCTTGGATTCCAAGTGGTGATACTTGCCCGTACTGCGTAATGCTTGCAAGTAAAGGATGGCAGAAACAGACAGAATGGGGAGCAAACAATCATTCCGAACACATTCATGCAAATTGTGACTGCACATACATGGTCAGATTTAACAACGACTTCAATGTCGAAGGATATGACCCTGAGGAATACAAAGAAATGTATGACAGTGCAGACGGAAGCACACAGGAAGAGAAACTCAATTCCATGAGGCGTGAGGCTTATTCAGAAAACAAAGAAGAGATAAATGAACAAAAGAGATCCGCTTACGAGAAGCAAAAAGAACGAGAATCGAGCCAAGCAGAAGAAATTTCACTCAATGCTATAAATAAATTTGGTAAAACAATATCGTTTGAATGGCCTGACAGCTCGAATGAACGCAACCAAGAATTAAGAACGAATCAGGAAAATATACTTAAAAAATTGTCAAGTGAATACGACACTAGACTTGAAACTGTAAAAACTGGAGCTCATCAAGCTGCCGGTGATGTAGATATTACGGGACAAGTTATGAGACTTAGTTCTTCAAAAGCTGAAGATGCGATACATGAATTTGCTCATACGCTTGCGAACACAAACGCTGACAAGTACGGTTTGACAAATGACAAAGATTTTTGGGATGAAATGCGAAAGATAAGAACGTCATACAGAAAAGCCGTAAAAGATGACCATCGCAAACAAATAAGTTCTTATGCTGATTCGGGAAATCTTCTTGATGAATTCATGGCGGAAGCTTTTACACAGGGAAAGGCGAAAGAATTAGGTGTTGAATTGCCTGATAAATACGGAAATGATTACACATATTCCGATTTGGTAATGAAAACAATAGATAAATACTACAAGAAAAAATGATTAACTAAGCATCCAACAGGGTGCTTTTTTAATACAAAAAATGGCAACGTAAGCCCAAATTACGGTCAATTTTACTCATTGGAGGACACTTATGGAAACTGTGAATCAGGATGCAACTATGAACAATGAAAACGATCAGAATTCGGTGGATGTGAAGACATTCACACAGTCAGAAGTCAATGCAATTGTCGCTGACAGACTCAACAGAGAAAGAGCCAAGTTTCAGGACTATGACGCATTAAGACAGAAGGCGGAACAGCTCGACAAAATCGAAGAAGCAAACAAGACCGAGCTTCAAAAGGCTACGGAGAAGGCGACAGCACTTGAAGCTGAATTGTCAGCCATGAAGAAAAACGAAGAGATCAGAACATTGAGAGACAAAGTTGCAAAAGAAAATGGAATCCCGGCGGAATTGTTAAGCGGTAGCACTGAGGAAGAATGCATGGCACAGGCAAAAGCGTTAATTGCTTTCAGAGAGTCATCTTCAAACACAGGTTATCCCAGCGTAAGAGACGGCGGAGAGATCCATAACACAAACAAAGGAACGACCCGTCAGCAGTTCGCTGATTGGGCGAATAAAGCATTTGGTTAAACGGAGGAAAAATACTATGGCATTAGTTGGTACACCTACAAACAGAACATCTATCGATCTTCCTGTTGACGTATCAAGAGAGATACTTCAGAAGATGCAGGAAGGCTCAGCAATCATGAAACTCGCACGTCAGATCGCTCTTCCGGGCAGAGGCGCTGCAATCAATGTAATAACATCAGATCCGACCGCTGCATGGGTTGGTGAAACATCTGCAAAGCCTGTTTCAAATCCTGGTCTTGAGACAAAGATCATGAGAGCATACAAGCTCGCAGTCATCGTTCCGTTCTCAAACGAGTTCAGACGTGATGTTTCTGCTCTTTATGATGCACTTATCGAGAAATTGCCCGGAGCACTCGGACAGAAATTCGATAACACTGTATTTGGCGGAACACAGGCTCCCGGATCTGACTTTGACACATTCGCAAACGTAACCGCACAGGCAATCGGCGGAACACTTACATATGCTGGCCTTGTAGCAGCAGATGGTGACATCGCAGCTCATGGCGGTATCATGAATGGTATTGCACTTGCTCCTCAGGGCAAGAGTGTACTTCTTGGCGCTGTTGACGGAAACGACAGGCCTCTGTTCATCAACAGTGTTGCAGAAGGTGCTGTTCCTATGGTCCTTGGCGCAAGAACAGAGATCACAAAGGGCGCTTATGTTGCCGGAACATCTCCGAATCCCAACGTAGTTGGCTTTGCTGGTGACTGGTCACAGGCTCTTTATGGAACAGTTGAAGGCGTTAAGATTGATTATTCTTCAGACGCAACGCTCGTTGTTGACCAGAACACCACAATCAATCTGTTCCAGCAGAATATGTTCGCAGTTCGTGCAGAGATCGAAGTTGGCTTCCGCGCTGATACTTCTGTATTCAATGCTCTTACTGACGCTACATCTTAATGATTAAGCTTATCAACAAGACAACCAAAACTCCGATGTGGGTTGCGGATGATCGCAAGAACGAATATCTGGAGGCAGGTCACAAGCCTGCTTCCGATTATGCGAAAAAGCCTGTTGAGGAAGTAAAGGTTGAAGTGGCTAAAGCAAAAAGCGAAGTCAAGGAAGTTGAAAAGACATTAAAAAAGAAATGAGGTGGTTCAATGGCTTATGCTACGGTTGAAGATGTTCAGACAAGAATGACAAGAATATTGTCTTTGGATGAACAAGCATTGGTAACCACTTTATTGGATGATGCTGCCGTCATAATTGATTCATACAATGCTTCGGCAACGGCAGACAGTAAAAAAATAGTATCTTGTCGAATGATAATCAGAGCAATTGGAGACGGTGAATCTGATGTCCCTATCGGAGCAACACAGGGGTCAATGTCGGGTTTGGGATATTCTCAAAGTTGGACAATGAGCGGTGGTTCTTCTGGCGAAATGTATTTGTCTAAGTTGGAAAAACATATGCTTGGATATGGTGACAAAATCGGAACATATTCTCCTGTTCAGGAATTAGTGGAGACGGAAACATGAAGACAGTCACAGTTCAATTAGTTGAAAAAACGCAAATCGGGACGGATGCTTTTGGTGCTCCTATATATGACGAGCAGTTGGCTCAGATAGACGGATGCCTTGTCGGACAGCCAAGTTCTGATGACATCGTCAATGTTCAGGAAATGTACGGAAAGCACATTGCATATGTAATCGGAGTTCCTAAGGGTGATTCGCATAATTGGACAGATACAGACGTGATTGTGTTTGGTGAACGATTTCATACAATTGGTTATCCAGAGACAGGCATACAAGCAAATATCCCGTTGAAATGGGGTAAAAATGTCAAGGTCGAACGCTATGGCTGATTATGTATTTGTAAAAAATGATGCCGGAATAAGAAAGCTGTTGCAGTCTCCTGAAATGCTTGCGGAGATGGAAAAACAGGCTTCAAAAATCGGTGGTGACGAAATCAAACCTTTTGTCGGTTTTGATCGTGCAAAGGTTTTTGTTTCAAAAGGTAAAACGAAATGATTGATGTGATTCTGAAAAATTATCTCGAAGAACAAATTGAAGATACAGAAATTGTGTTTGAACAGCCGGCAAACAGACCAAGCATCTATGTTTTGATTGAGAAGATAGACGGCGGAGAAACGAACAAAATCAAAGCTTCGACATTCTCAATTAAGACTAGAGCATTAAGGCAATACGATTCGGCGGTACTTAACGAGCAAATCAAGGATGCCATGTTTGGAATTATCGTTCTTGATGAGGTGTCTGGCATACGTCAGGGCGGAGAGTACGGCAGAATAGATACATCCAACAAGATGTATGAATACGAAACAATCTGGAATATATATCATTATTAGGAGGAATAAGTAATGGCAAACAACGCATTGAATGTTACGGCTGGTAAGCCGAAAATATCAGGTGCCGTTTGGGTTGCTCCTACAACAGCAACTCTTCCGACTGATGCAACAACAAACCTCAGCGCAGATTACACTTGCCTCGGTTATGTGTCAGAGGATGGACTTGAGAACAACAATGAGTTGACAGTTTCTTCAGTTAAGGCATGGGGCGGTAACATCGTTCTTCGTTCTCTTGAAGAAATGGTTGATGAGTTCTCATTGGCTCTGATCGAGAGTGAAAATGTTGACGTTCTGAAAGCCGTTTATGGTGATGCAAACGTAACAACAACAAACGATTTAACAGTGGTTGATGTTAAAGCTGAGGATCCTGTTGAGAAGATATGGGTGTTTGAGCTTGCACTCAGAAACGGTGTTGCAAGACGACTCGTCATTCCGACAGGTGCTATTGTTTCAAGAGAAGCAATAACATACAACGACAGCGACCCGGTTGCATATGGCGTTACAATCAGCGCATATCCTGATTCAAACGGCTCAACTCACAAAGAGTACACAGAGACAGTATAATTCACGGAGGTTTAAATGGTCGAGGGTAAAACAAAAAGTGGCATAGAATTTAAGCTGAATGAAGCGATAAAGGACGATGCAAGATTCCTTTATTATCTTTCAAAGTTTCAAAACAAAGACATTCCGCTTGAGGAACAGAGCAAAAATCTCATGGGATTACTTGAGTTAATATTCGGAAGTGACGAAGGCGTAATCAATTTCATGAATGCGGTTGCATCTAAAAACGAAGGTGTCTGCAATGTCGCAGTTATGATGAAAGAAATGAATGAAATGTTTGAAGTTTTGAACGTAAAAAACTGATGATCCTCGCTCGCATGATATGTGTTGGCGAGGATGATTTAATCTGCGATTTAGCGGAAACATATGGAATTTTGAATTACAAACAATTGATTGAGTCGTCTCCGAGTTTGGTGGCGACTCTTTCTGTTGGTTTGAGTATGGATTCCAGAATTAAACGAAAAATGATTGGGTGCGAGCTGACGTTAGATCAAATACTCGCATCTTTAATTTTAGACGGCATCAACACTTTGGTTTGGTTCGGTACAAAAGACGGTGCCAAAGGACGAAACAGACCCAAATCTATTTATCGTGCACTTATGGGATTGGATAAAAAACCAAAAGACGAATTAATGGCTTTTGATTCTCCAGAAGCGTATGAAGAATGGATGATGTCGAAGCGTAAGGAGTGGAACAATGGCTGATACTATCGGAACAGCGTATGTGCAAGTTGAACCATCGTTTGATGGTGTTGTGCCTAAAATAGACAAAGAATTCGGCGGAGCTGGAGAAAGTGGCGGTAAAACTTTTACTAAAGGTTTCGGCTCTGTTATGAAGGGATTCGGAGCTGCAACAGTTGGAGCAGGAGTTGCGATTGGTTCTCTTGGTTCAAAATTTGTGTCAGCAACAAACGATGTGGCATCTTACGGAGACAACATTGACAAGATGTCGCAGAAGATGGGATTGACATCTGATGCTTATCAGGAATGGGACGCAGTAATGCAACATTCTGGAACAAGCATGGAAACGATGAAAACATCCATGAAAACGCTTGCCAATGCTGCCGAAACGGGAAACGCTGCATTCGCTGAATTAGGCATCACAGAAGAACAACTCGCAAATCTCGATCAGCAGGGACTTTTTGAAGCTACTATTGCCGGATTGCAAGGTGTTGAAGACACAACGCAGAGAACATATCTCGCAGGAAAACTTCTTGGCCGTGGTGCAACGGAATTGGGCGCTCTTTTGAATACTTCCGCAGAAGACACACAGGCCATGCGTGATAGAGTTCGAGAATTAGGCGGAGTAATGTCTGAAGACGCTGTCAAGGCATCCGCAGCCTTTCAGGATCAGATGCAGGATATGCAGACATCATTCCAAGGATTGAGCAGAAATCTCATGTCGCAGTTCTTGCCGGATGTGACAATGGTTATGAGTGGATTGACAGAGATTTTCAGCGGTAATTCCGAGGAAGGTCTTGCACAAATATCTCAAGGGGTGTCGAGCATCGTTGATGGAATAGTCCAGGCACTACCACAGCTTGCAAGTACGGGAATGCAAATCATTGAATCACTTGCAACGGCGCTAATCGACAATCTGCCACAGCTCATTCAAGTTGGCTTTGACATCATTTCTGAGATTGCAACATATATTTTGCAGAATCTCCCGATGTTAATTCAGACAGGTTTGCAGATTATAGCGCAATTGGCATTGGGCATCGCTCAGGCGTTACCACAACTCATTCCGACGATTGTTGAGACTGTATTGACGATTGTTCAATATTTGATTGACAACATAGATTTATTGGTTGATGCGTCAATTGCTATCATCACAGGACTCGCACAGGGGCTTATAACAGCATTGCCGATTCTGATTGAAAAAGTACCTGAAATTATTCTGAAGTTGGTTCAGGCAATAACAAGTAATCTTCCGCAGATTATTCAGGCTGGTGTTGAGATCATTGTTTCACTTGTGAAGGGTGTTGTTCAGGCAGTTCCGCAGTTACTCACAGCAGTTGGCAACTTCTTGAAAGACTTTGTGACAACGATAATCAATTTCATTCCTCAGTTCATACAAGCTGGAAAAGATATGATTTCAGGATTGTGGCAAGGTATCAAAGAGGCATGGTCAACATTGAAGGGTAATTTGAGTGAATTGGCTGATGGCCTCGTTGCATCAATCAAGGCAAAGTTTCAAATCGGTTCACCTTCAAAAGTTTTTGCAAATGAAATTGGACAATGGATTCCTGCCGGTATTGCAGAAGGTATTGAAGACGGAAGCGACGTTCTGACATCTGCTATTGATGACATGACAAATTCGACATTGACTCAGAGCATCAATTCAGACTTTGCTCAGAGTTCACGGATGATTCAGTCAGCAAACGCATCAATGAGTGGTGGTTCTGATGGCCTTTACAGTCTTTTGAGCGAATATCTGCCGGTCATTGCACGTGGTTTGGCTGTTAATGTCAACATGAGCCCAAACACAGACAGGTTGTTCGACATGATGGTTGAAAGAAACAATGTTCTTATGAAATCGAACGGTGGCGGAGGTGTATTCGCATGACTTTTAAAATCGGATTAAAAGATTATTCAGCTCACGTTATTGACGGGACTTACAAAATAAACCGCATTCCGAAGTACAAAGCATGGAATGACGGCTTCGGGAACAGACACAGAGATCAACGGGTTGCAAAATTTGAAGGAACATTGGAATTGATGTTCAAGGACATGAACGACCATGCAACTTTTCTCAATGATTTGGATCTGGCGAAGCGTGGTTCCGAACAAACCTATTTTTTGACAGTTACCGCCAATAACTTTGAACCGACAACAAATAATGTGATATATGCTTTCGTTGATATAAACGACATCACAAGAGCATTAAAGGGTGACATGACAGACTACATGAAAGCGTACAAGGTTACCATTACGGAGTCATAATAATATGATTATTCCAGAACAACTCAAAAACAAATTTATAAACAGGGACGGAATCAAAGTGGTCAAGCTTGAGTTTCCGTCTCTTGGGTTGACGATAAATAACGACAAGATCTATGAGGACACACTGAGCCTTGAGGAACGACTTCTCAGCAGTGATTCAATAGAATTTGTCGGATGTCTAAGTTCTATATTTTCTATTGAAATTCACGACGTACCACAGAATCTTAAAAATCAAAAAATAGTTGTCAGCATGACGATGCAAGGAGAATCGACATGGATTCCTCTTTTTGTTGGTTATGTTGATTCGGTCAAGACAAGACTTGAAGATAGTTGGAAGGGTCTGACTTGTTACGATGAGCTGACGTACAAGGCGAACAATGTTGATGTGTCAGCATTTTATAACAGCCTGTTTCCGTCAGAATCAACAACCAAGACGATTAAGCAGTTCCGTGATGCGCTCTTTAGTCATCTTGGTATTACGCAGGAAACACAGATACTTGTAAATGACAATGTGCTGATAAAGAAAGAATACGATCCGAAGTTGCTTGATGGTTTGAAAGTCATTAAAGCAATATGCCAATTTAATGGTGTATTTGGACGTATAAACAGATATGGCAATTTTGAATATATGACATTGTCGGGAAGCACAGAAGGCTTATATCCTAGTTTATACACGTTTCCGGGGGCAGAAACATATCCCGGTGGTGAAGTCATTTCTGATGATGGTTTGCAGACCATATTGTTATACATGGACATGGAATATGAAGATTTTAAAGTTCATGCCATTGACAAGGTTCAGATTCGCAAGAACGAGGATGATGAAGGGACAATCTACGGCACAGGTTCAAATATATATGTCGTTCAGAATAATATGTTTGCATACGGCCTTGAGAGTTCAGTTCTTCAGACTGCTGCCGAAAATATATATTCAAAAGTCAGTGGATTTGATTATATACCTTTCGATGCAGTTCAGCCCGGTTATCCATTTACTGAAGTTGGAACAAAGGTTCAATACATCATAGCGAATTACACAGGCTCAAGCGGTACGATCGTTTATAAGAGTTCGTTTGTTATGAACAGAAGACTGAAAGGCATTCAGGATCTGACTGACGAATTCATAGCAAAGGGCAAAGAGTTCCAGAGTGTATTCATTTCTGATTTACAGATGCAGATTGACACTATCAAGCGCAATGGTGGTGGTGATGATGTTTACACCAAAGAAGAGACAGACGAGCGAATTGAAGAGTTGATTGACGAGAAAGGGCAGAAGTTTGTTTCGTGCTCAAGTTTGCCATCTCCGTTAGAACCGAACACAGTATATCTGATTCAGGGCGATATAACGATTATGTGAGGTGGTACGGATGGGAAGACAGAGGAATTTGCAGACGCAGAGTGCAAGGCTGTTTTATGCGAATCATGACCACAGAGAAATCGTTCTGAATGGAGAATATATCAACGGAGTGTATGTGCCGAGCGATACTGAAGAATACATGGACAAGGATGTGGCTTGGCGGAAGTACAAGAAGAAGTCGATTCTTTGCGGAATAAATTTTGATTATGCTCAGTTTTGTTCCGTCGATACAGCAAACAAATTTGTTTCGTTTTCACCTGATAATTACATCGGAGAAGACGTTTTTTTGTATGGTAGTGATTTTGTCAGATACGGAAATTGGTTATCAAAGAACGGATATGACTTCAAAGAAATAGATCCTGAACAACACTGGGCATTGGGTGAGAATTACAGATTCGCAGAGCAATATCCATACGATTACACGTACAATCAGCAGACCCGACAGCACGATTTGAGTTGGACAGGCTGGGATTGGTCAGAGGGTGAAGAGTTCGCAAAGGTCACGGAGCTTGGACATCTTACAATGACCGATTCTGAACAGAAGAGCAATCTGCATCCGTGTGGTGAAGCAAGAGACGGGTTATTTGCTGACAGAACATGGACAGTTCGGATTGGCGAACAATATCCGTATACATATCACCATTACATCGAGTTGTGGCACATAAACAGCAGTGGTTTCCATTTGGTATATACGGATGATTACACGGATTCGAGCCAAAACACAAAGAGGTTATATCCAACGAACATATACAGCCATGGCGGAAGATACTGCGGTGTTACATGGTGGCACAACGCACAGAGCACACAAGGAGTTCGGCTCTGGACATCGACAGACGGAGACTCATGGACATATGTTGACATGATAAATGAAACGGCTTCAACGCTCGTTCCCGGAAATGTTTGTGTCAGATACGGGAATGGTAATTGGCTGTTTTATGTCAAATACAGCTCAGGCGGTCAGTATAAATGGATTCTGAAATCATCGACAAACTTATCATCGTTCTCGAATTTGACTTTGAGCAGATATGTTGACATTCCGATGTTGCCGTACGCTGACGGAATACACGGAGACATCGAGGACGGAACGGACAAGTATTTGAGAATCATTCTAAACAATGTTGACGGGACGATTCCTGCGGAGCTGGGCGAAACATATTACGCAAGCGTCGATTCGGGAAGAGCAACAGGATCCTCATGGGGTGACGGAAGATTCTTCACGATCGAGGACGGAACGATGTCAAACGACCCTGCGACGTTCACGACAGTTGGATGGCAGACGGATTATGATTCCGAAGCCGATGAAGATTATTTTGTTTTTTATTCATGTAATGTTTTATTCACGGCAAATCAGAACAATTTTGCTTTTTTAAAACGTCCGCCAGAGCATCCAGAGTTACAAGAGAATCATGAGATTGTAGCGAGTGATGATTATGTGTGGACTCCGCCAAACAATATCTGAAAGGAGATATAAGAAATGGCAAACTATACAAAGGTATTTACAAAGCCGTATGCGGACGGTTATGAGGACTTGCCAAGTCAAAATACACCAATTACGGCAGAAACGCTTAATGATAAGGACGATACGCTTGAGCACATCGAGGATTATTTATACGACAATCCGATTGCGGAAGTTGTGGACAATCTGACAACGAACGATGCGTCAAAGGCATTGAGTGCTAAACAGGGCAAGATTCTGAATGATACAAAGTTGAATGTAAATGACTTGCCAAATTCAGAAGTTCAGACAAGTGATGACGGACAATTCACGACCGTAACAGGCGGTTTAATGCAGAAGTGTATCGTGGATTTAGAGCCGATACAGAGCGGAAGCGGCACACCAACTCCGAGTAATGTTAGAACTATCAGTGGACATACACAGGTGCAAGTGGGGAATTGTGGGAAGAATGTATTTGATGAAGTTTACCCTAACATTGAATCATATACAAGTGCGACAGTTGCTTATAAAGCAATAGCGGTGTCTAATGGCACATATACGATGTCAACCAATGCACCCAAAAATATATCAGAAAATGCTAATCTGTTTCTTTTGGAAGGAAATGTTCAAACAGGAGCAAGCACGGCTAATAATGGTGTATCGGTTGGAATATCAAGAACTGTTGAGTCTGTAAATGGGTATATAACTGTCGGATATAGAATGACAGATGGAGTTGACCCAAGAAATTACAATGTTCAAATAGAAAAAGGCTCACAGGCAACAGAATACGAACCCTACAAAGGCTACACCACAATAATCAACCTAGGCGGTACATATTACGGTGGTGTTCTTGATGCGGTCAGTGGGGTGTTGACGGTTACGCATGAAATTGTGGATTTAGGTACGCTATCTTGGACTTATGATACAAATGTTAATTATGCACCAAGATTTTTTTCAATAAATCTTTTGTCTTTAATTAAAAAACCTGCCACAGGAACAACACAGGCAAATATTCTTTGTAGTATTTTTGAAGCGACAACAGACAGTGAGCTTGGTAAAAAAACTAGTTCGATAGACAATGCTATTGCAGTAACTCCCACAGGATGGGTATATATAAAAGATACGGCATACACAGATGCTTCGGCTTTCAAAACCGCTATGAGTGGAGTTATGTTGTGCTACGAATTAGCCACACCACAAACAATCCAACTCACTCCCGCTCAGCTCGAAACTTTAGTCGGGAAGAACGATGTGTTTGCTCCGTTAGTTGGGCAGACGATTGAGAGCGTCGAATATAGAGAAGTGTTGGCAATAGATGACGTTCCAAAGGCTATCCCGTATGAGAATGTTGCTCCCGATATGGGGACAGGTGAAAATAGAACTTATTTCAGAATTAAGAAATATGGTCGCTTGGTTCAACTAGAATTTATACAATCAAATTATTGGATGGTTGTAGAACAACAAACTAAGGTTGTTTTCGGTGTTTTACCCGATGGTTATTATGATAAGCAACCTTCGTCAATGTTACATCCCGATGTTGAATTTGAATATCCGTTTGTTAATGAAACCACTACTAATCAGTATGACAACAGAAAGTTGTTCATAAACATGGTAAATGGCGAGGTTTATTCTGTATACCAAGCAAACGATGTAATTCATCCAATGGGTAGTTTGATATACATTCTCGACCATGATTAAGAAAGGAGATTGAATCATGAAATATGCGGTTATTAAATGTGTAAATGGCAACTTCGCAATTGCAAGTGAACACGGCGAGGATTTTGAGGGCGCAAAAAACTCTTGGGACAGTTTGAATATAACCCACAGAAACGCTCCAGACGTTCTTGACGCTACTATCTCTATTGTTGACGAGCGCAACATGATTGTCGGTAAGTATTCTGAATATATTCACCATGACCCTCAGCCCGAACCAACCACCGTTGTTGAACCGAGTGAACCAACAGAGGAACAAGGAGAGTAATAAATGGCAGCATCACAGGCTACTCAAATAGAGTTTATCAAAAAAGTAGGCCCTTTGGTACAGGCTGAATGTGCTAAACGTAAGCTTACTAATGTATCTCTTTGGACATGTATCGTACAGGCTTGTCATGAGTCTGGCTATGGTACATCAAAACTTATGAAGGATGCTAATGCATATTTCGGAATTAAAGCTACTGAAGCTTGGGTTAAAGCCGCTAAGTATGGCGGTAAGATATATGTGTCAAAAACCAAAGAGTGCTATGATGGTAAGAATATGAAAAATATTGTAGATGGTTTCAGAGCTTACAATAGTATGGCAGATTCAGTTGCAGATTACTTCGATCTGATAACAGGGTCAAAATTATACAAAGGATCAGTAGGAAAACCAACAGTTAAAGATTGCTTAAATTATATTATTACGAAAGTAGTAGTTAATGGTAAGCATATCTCAGGTGGCTACGCTACGGGTCCTAATTACGTTAAGCATGCTATGGGTGTTTATAATGCCCATAAGCAGCTTATAGAAATGTACAGAGTCGATGAAACTAACATGCCAAAACACCTTCAGGAGAGGAGAATTCTGAAGAAGGGTATGGATGGCTCTGATGTAATAGTAATGCAGCAGAAGCTTATAGCCGCTGGATATTCTTGCGGTAAAACTGGAGCAGATGGTAAATTTGGTCCTGCTACTCTGGCTGCAGTTAAGAGATTCCAGGCAGACAAAGGTATCGTCGTAGACGGTATCTGTGGTCCTGTTACATGGAATAAACTTGGTTAACTTTCCGCTGGGGGCTTTATCACCTCCTTTCAAATTCCCGGTTATCCCTCCATATTCTGGTTTTGTTCACTTAGGCCCCCAGCATTTTTGTTAATACATTTTACGCCAAGTCCAGGGTTAGAAGTTTAATAAAGACCCTGGATATTTGGTGTATTATAGCTTAATAATAGAAATAGAGGAATACTATAATGGATAGCATACTTGATACTATTAAAAAACTCTTGGGCATTGATCCTTCGTATACACCGTTTGATGCAGATATTATTATACACATTAATTCTGTGTTTAATATATTACAGCAGCTTGGTGTAGGTCCTGCATTTTCTATAGATGATAATTCAACAACTTGGGATGAATACACGACAAATGCAGATGTATCAATGCTCAAAACATATATGTACCTTAAAGTTAAAATGATATTTGATCCACCATTAAGTTCTGTGTCTGCAAGTGCTTACAACGAAACTATAAAAGAATTAGAATGGCGTTTAAATGTCGCTGTAGATCCTGGAAAGGAAGAATCATGATCGGTGATTATAAAGAAGTATTCTTCGATGTTTACTGTCCAACATGTAAACACAGAAATGAGCCGGAAGTTAAGTACGATGAAAAAGGTAAAGTAGAATACGATACATGTAACCAGTGTCTTACTGTTCCGGCTCGAATAGATTCACATAAACCAGAGAAATGGGAAGGAGCAATAGAATAAAAAAGGCGATAAACTACTCACAATATGTTAATTAATATTCCCAATCTCTGATTTCAGCCATTCAAGGTCTCTTTTAGTATATATTTTTCTCAGTTATGTCACTTATATGGTGTCCTACGAGCCGCTTAATAGCATATATTCATATACACAAGAGACCTTTGTAATGGTTACGAGATATTTTAGCAATCCGCAATTAAAACATGTTTCTTAATGAACAGTAGTAGTGGTGTAATGGGAACACAGCAGGAATTATAACCTGACAGATTTGGGTTCAAATCCCAACATAAACTACTTTTATTTTTTTTCACGCCTCCTTAATTTTTACCCGCAATTCAGACATGCCTCTTAATGAAGTATAAACACTTTTATAAGGAGGATAAATAAATGAAAACCAGAATTATAGCATTTCCATTTGACGACGAAAAGGAATTAAACGCGAAAGTAAAATTGCTCAAAACAATAATAGGTGATAATAATGTATATACGGGCAGTTTAACTGGCGTTGTATTACCGGAAGTTGCTGTCAGATGTAATAAAGCACAATGGAAAGAAATAAGATTTAAACTAGACTTACAAAAGAGTTATTATTAGAATTAAAGGCTCATGGATATTTCATGGGCCATTAATTTTTCTCCGCAAGATGCGCATGACATATTATGAGAACATTAACACGTATAAAAGGAGGAAATTTATATGATTATAGCAGAATACGTTCATTGGAGAGATGTAAATTGTAGTATTCATGGAGGATATAAGTTTATTATAATGTGGAGTGATCATACATGGGATGAATTTAAAACACCTACAAGTGATTATTATATAAAAGGTAAAACTTATAAACAAATCATGAATCTTAATAAAGTAGTATCTTCAAAAATGAGCAAAGAAGAGGCAATAAGATATATAAACGAGAAATTTAAAGAGTTTTAGTTCAACTAAATAAAATTGGGAATCATGGATATTTCATGGTTCCTTATTTTTTCGCAAAATAAACATGCTTCTTAATGAACAGGAGCTAGAAATCCAGAGATGGAGGGCCTAATGGTGTAATGGTTAGCACGCTCGAAAGAGAAGCAACAGTTCAAAGCTGTTTGAATACCTGTTCTATATTTTTTCTCCGCAAGATGTACATGATATGTAATAGAAAGGAGGTATACAATATGTATAATAAAGACAAATTTTTAATGGTAGAGGTTTCTATAGAGAGGGCAGATTATGCGAGTGAAACATTAGTCGAAGATTTAATTAATTGGACGGAACACTTGTATCTAGTAGAAGATGGAGAAATTATTAGATACAAAGGTTTACTTCCAAAGAAGGAGGTTGAAGATATTAGAACACTTGCAGAGGTTTCTCCTTATGGAGGAGGCTACGAGATAATAGTTGAAGGATTAAACATTTGTGACCACAGAACAAATAGATATTTTAGAAAGGCTTAGAGAAATCTAGGCTCTTTCTTTTTCTGCGCATTTAATACACACCTCTTAATAGAAAGGAGGTAATTTGTATGAAGACAGGTTTTATAACTACAGATTATGTTGAAATAAATAGTAACTATTATTTAATAAAAGCAATAAAAAGTGGATTAACTATATTAGATTATAAGGAATGCAGTCACTTAAAAATTGCAGGTTTTAAACAATCATTTATAAAATATTATATTTCAACAGCTATTCGTAGCATAAAAGATGGACAAACAATAAAAAATGAAATTACCAGACTTATCTCTGTATTAACTTGGAGATAAAAGTGGTGGCTCATGGATATTTCATGGGCCATTAATTTTTGCCTTTCAATCCGCAATTCAAACATGCCTCTTAATGAACGGAGTGTGGTCCGTATGTGTCTTTGACAGACATTATATTTTTTACAGTTCACCCCTCGGAATTGTAGGACCACATTCGCCGTTCCATTTATTTGAAAGGAGAAATTAAATATGGAAATGATCTTAAAGTCTACGACAATGAACGTAGCAAAAATCAATGTGGAGAAGCAGAAGCTCAAAGAGGTAACAGAGGAACTTAAGAAGAGACACATTAAGTTCTCAATGATCATCGTAAAGAAAGACAAGGAATGGAATTACATATTAAGGATATTTAATTGTAGTTCTATAGTTTTCGATTTAATGGAGATTCTTATGGTATCATGATCAATTATTTATATACATTTGTCAATGATGAAGATTATGAAGATTTTGTATTCGAGGAGGACAGTATCTTATCAACATCTATAGACGAGGTAGAACCGGATAATTTATATGATATGAACGACAACTTAATAAAGTATCAGTGGTATATAAGATTACGCCACGACAGCACTAAAGACACAACTTTGTATAGGCATTTTTATAGAAAATGGAGGTTAGAGAAAGAAGATGAATACATTTGCACTACTGAAGTACAAAGAAGAAGCTATAAAGATATTTATGGATTTGAAGAGGAACCCGGAAAGACAACGCGACCTCCTTGTCCTCCTGAAGGATAATGGATTCGTGGAACTCGCAGTGTTCCTTAATAAATTAAGAAAGGAGTTTATGTGATAGACTTCGATTTCTTATGCTTGTTAGCAATGTTTGTTTTAGGTTCATTAATTTTTATGGGTCTATTATATTTAGTAATGTATATTACAGCAGTGGTATTTTTATGGATTGCAAATAAAGTGATTGACTTTATAAAAACTTATATTTAATGGAAAGGATGTCATTAAAAATGAATGCTGATATAAGAAGATTAGAAGTGCTGGAAATGCACAAGAAAGATTTAGAACTTATAGAAGACTTGAAGAAAGTAGTTGATAATCAGGAATCAAGGATAACCATTTTAAAAGAAATGGTACATTTACAGAATGAAAGAACAGATGCGTGTTCAGAAGCAATTCTTGAACTTGTAAAGATCGTATCAGACTTAATTGATGAAGTCGAGAAATTTAAAAAGAAAAAGAAGTAATTTTGTTTTAAGCTCATTAACTTTTATATTTAGGAGGGAATAAAAATGGCTAAATTTAAAAATTTTATGAAAAACTTTGAGGGCAAAGAAGTTTGTATAGGCGCTAAGGACGGTACCAGTTTTATGTACATAGGTCCCTGGAATGAGAGGGCTCTTATTATATTAAACGAGCAGATCCAGAATTTCAGAGAAAGAACTGAGAACTCTATTCCTAGACTCTATAAGAGCATGGAAAGCAGAGCTAAGATGTCTTTCGAGTTTAAGGATACAAAAATTCAAGGTAAACCGGTAACTGCAGAGTACTTATTGGTACAGCACTGTGAAGAGATCGGTAAGATGGTTAATAGATATAGAAAGGCTAAGGCTTATTCTAAATCTTTTATTAACTTAGAAGATCGTCATGTTGTTGACAATTATATTCGTGAAACAGACGGAAGAACTGTCATAATGATCTCAGGTTCAGAATACGGTAGTTTCTGGGTTAGAGAAGAAGTCCAGCAGTATGAAATATTAAAACTATTGAAGAAGGGTATGGACATCAGCAGCATCTCACAGGAACTTGGATATTCTGTAGAAGAGATCGAAGCCTTACTCAAAAATTATGAAGAGAATAAAGAAAAGGCTAAGAAGTGAAAGGAGGGTAAAGAATGAGATCAATAGCTTTTAAGTTTTTTCAGGGTGTTTTAACTGTAAGATACGGTTTTGTAAATAAAATGGGTGTCATGAGAGTATTTGATCGTGAGGTAGCTGCTTCCGGTATAGAGCCGACTAAAGGATATATAAAGTGTCTAATGGTCGGTAAGAAACAGGGGACCATACATAATAATTTCATATGGTTTGAATGGGATGGTACTACGGAGCAGGAAGATGAAGATCTGATATTTAAGGCAGCAAAGATATTTAAATACCGCGAAAACATGATGCTTCACGAGTACCAGAAGAAGATCGAGGACTGCATAGAGCATGAGAAAACTCTTGATGAGATCTTATTTGACAAGGAGGGAAAATAAATGGATAATGGATTTTTAGATTCATTGGTAACAACAATTGACACATATCAAACAGCATACAATACATTTTTAAGAGAAAATAAGGGTGATAAAGAATTGGCAAGAGAATTAACTAATGATTGGTGGCATGGATTAATGATATCATGCGGAATAGCGAATCAAAAGAATAACTCTGATGACGAATGGATGGATTAATATATGAACAGGAGAATAAAGAAGAAAAGAACCAAAATGATTTTAAATGATATTCATGGGAGGATTAAGAATTATTATATTAATCCAATTTCTAGAATATGTGCTGCATGCAGGCTTAATAGTATTCCTTTCCAGTATCATATGGAGCTTACACCAAAAGAAGAAATTGAGTGGTTAGGCCAGTTCAAAAATTATATGCGGCCTGCCGATTTTTATCGCGATAATAGAATAATGTATCCGAATGATGAGGATTGTGTATTTGACGCTATTTGGTGTTTCGGCTCATGGGGTAAAGAAAAAGGATATGTCGAGACTTATCATGAATTAGGTGTAGATGAATTCGGAGATCCTGATATTATGACAGCAGAAGCAGCATTTAAAATTATATTCGAACATTGGAAAAGTAATAGTAGAGTTTTATTAGAGGAGGATTAAAATATGAAATATTATTCAATTTATTTTGCTAATGTTACAGAACTTAGATATATTATGTCTAAGGTATTTATGCTGTTAAATAGAAACGGTATTTATTGTGTATACTTTAATAAAATGGGCGAAGGTCATTACAATTTAGAAGTTGGTGATAAATTAACATTTGTGTGTCTTGCAAGAGGAACAACACGTATGGGATTTTATCATCTTGATGATTTAAACATATTAGATGCCTATGGTGGATCTTATGATCCAAAATACATATATAATTGGATTATGGACAAATGCAGATGCAATTTCAGATGTGATAATGGTTTAAGTGCTTCAACTAGGGCAAAAGATTACTTTGAATACACTAGTTATCCGCAGATCAAAAAAGTTATATTTAATGATCCGGCTACTATAGTATTCTGGAGTGATGGGTCTAAGACTATAGTTAAGGCACAGAATGGTGAGGTCTACGATCCGGAGAAAGGTCTTGCTATGGCTATCACTAAGAAATGGTTCGGCAACAAGGGTAATTACTATAATAATATTAAGAAGTGGTTGCCTAAAGATATTTAATCCCTCCTTTCCTAGTTTGCAGGTGTCATCTGGATATTCTCTGGGTGGCACCTCATTGGAGGGTAGAAAGTGAGGATAAGGATGATATTTAATAACAGTGATTTTAATAGTCTTAGAGATTTATTTTGTAATGCTGTAACTAAGGTGTTTGGGGACTCGATGGCATTTCTTGATTTTCTTGAGAATGAGAAGTATTCCACCAAATACGATTGCTATTTAGATTATAATGGAGAGAATTATATTATTAACCGAGAAACTGGAGAATATATAAATTGGTATAAATTGGATCATATTGGAAGGTGCATAAATATATCAACTGACGGTATAATGAATATTCCTAAATGGATTGAGGATTTCCTAGTTGAATTTAAAGAAAGTGAGGAAGAACAATGTGGAAAATAGTATTAGGAATATGGGGATCGGTGGTAGTAGCAACAAGTGTGGCTTTATATTATACGCATGACATGAGATGCTTATGGTTTTTACTTATACCTTTATTTGTAAGCATTAAGGAGGATTAAATGAATATAGAAGAATTGATTAAATATTTGAATGACATGATGCTACTTTATGGCAATAAAGTTATATTAACTGTAACAGACGGTGAGACTGATTATGCAATAAAAAGTGTATCAGGAATAAGTTGTGCGAAGTATTTTACACCGCAAGATAAGGTTGCTGAAGTTATTATAAAAGTTGGCAGAAAGTGAGGAGAAAGATGAATGACAAAAGAAGAAAAGCAAAAAGCCATAGATGCTTTAAAAATATCGACACCAATTATGGCAATGACACAAGAAGAATTTAATGATTATATCCAAACACTCAATAAAGTAATTGATTGGTTAGAGCAGACAAGGTGGATACCAGTAAGTGAGAGGTTGCCGAATTTTAATGATATTGTATTAGCAAGTACAAATAGCGATTATGATGAATTAAGAATTGTTATGACAGTTTATAATGCGGAGAGATTTTGGTTTGATGGCAAAATAACAGCCTGGATGCCTTTACCAGAACCTTATAAAGAAAAGGAGGAAGAAAATGAATAAAGAAGGTTTTATAAAAGATATAACTAGGAAACTATATGAAAACATACAGCTTAACCAACAGGAGATTCATACAATTATAAGTGCTCTACGAGAATCAAAGAATTGTCTCCAGGTGCCTTATTATGAAGTTACATATCATGATGAATATGATAATACAGAAACAAGAATCATGAATTCTATAGATTATAAAATTATTCAAATGTCCAGTGGTGATTTTTTACAAGAAGACCGCTTTGATCTGAATTTCAGAAGAATCATTAGTGGAAGGAGAAACAAATGACTCAAAATAAAGTAGAGGTATTAGAATATGGTAGCGATTAAAGACATGGAAATGCCAAAGAATTGTGCGGAATGTAAATTGTTTCATTTTTATATTGATTTAAATGGTGTAACGCATTTCATTTGTAAATGTGAAAATATGGAAATGTGTGGGGATTTGAAAAATAAAAGACATGATTTATGTCCTTTAAAAGAAGCAATCTCCAAAGCCGACTACAAAGCTAGATTAAAGGCTGATATGGTGGATATGTTAGAAGAGTTTGATTTGAGATTAAGTGAGTACGAAGACGCGGATTTAATAAGGGCAGAATATATTAGACAGGATATTCAAGAGAAAATTTATGACCTAAATGCGGAAAGTGAGGGAACGAAATGATCACTATACTTGAAACAACATTAGGCGCAACAATGATATTTATCGCTTTTTTAATTTACGCAATTATTGCATCAACAACAGAGTATGACGAGGAGGATGAGAATGGGATTTGGTGATTTTGTCGAAAGCATGGAAGAAACTCCGCTCTGTTGCGAATTAAAACAGATATTAGATAAATGGTATGAATTTTATGTAAAAGATCCTAAAAAATGCATGGAGGAGATGCTGACGAGAGGAGGATCAAAAAACTATTTGTTTGCGCATTTAATGCTATTAGCGAATCTATATGAAAGAGAGTGATAAAGTATGAGCAAAGAAGAGAAGATACATGAATATGAAAATAAACGGTTAATAGATGAATTATCAAAGATGCCACCTATGGTATTAGCAACAGCATATCTTCATGCTATTAACTATACACTATACGGCGAAGATGTGACAGAAAAATGGGTAACGGCTATACAAAATACAAGTGCTTTAGAAAAAGCATACAGAAAAGGTTATTATGATGGCTCGCTAAGACAGGCAGAAAGTTATTGGATTCCTGTATCTGAACGATTACCGGAAGATTCAGATACATATATTGTAACTATAAAATCACATACAGAATCAAAACCTTATACTGATGTAGCTATCTATAACGCTGTTACTAAGCAATGGGAAGATGAGCCTTGTAATGAATATTATTTAATATCGGATATTACAAATGAGGTTATAGCCTGGATGCCTTTACCGGAACCTTATAAAGAAAAGGAGAAAGAATATGGCAAAAGTATTTGAAGTATGGCATACAGACCCTAATACTCTTAAGGATGAACGTTATGGAGAATTTGAGTTTCTTGATACTGCTTGGCAGGCTATCTGTGAAAACTGGTCTGATACTGACGGAGAGAAGTTCTATATCGTAGAGAGAATAAGTGACTTTGATATTGTTGATAAAGACGAAGAAGTTGATAATTGTTATGGGCTTGAAAAGCTTACTATAACTGTTAGAGATATGAATGCACTTTTAAATGGTAAGAAGCTATATACCCAGATAAATGGTGGTGAGTATGCTGTTGTGATTGATTATTCTGGAAATGACGATTAGGGAGAAGATCATGACTGATGAAGAGCAAAAAAGATTAAAGGAACTCACAAATAAAATGAGAGGTGAATTTGATATTTCTGGAAAAGAGCTTGAAGAATATTTGGTTCTCAATATTAAAAGAAAGATCGAGTTCCATTGCGGTGCTGATAAACCTTGTCCCGTAGATAATTGTGAAAATTGTCCTGATAAAAACAAGATATATATGAAAAATATTATGACAAATGAAGAGTTAAAAAGATTATACGAAGAGGAGGAATCTAAATGAAAGAGTATGCTATATGGGCTGCTGAGCAGATCCAAAAAGATTATCCTGGGCATGATTGGGAATTCTATATGTATCTTGTTACCGATACGAATATGTGCGAGAGAATAGAAAGATATTCTATGGAAGCTTATATGAATAGGAGGTAAATAATGACTGATAAAGAGAAAGCTGTAGTAATGGCTTATACAGGTGTTACAATGCTTGCTGGTGATAAGTTCAGTATATTCCATAAGTATGTAGAAGATATTATGGGAAGACCTGTATATACTCATGAAATGGGAGATCGAGAAACAGCTAGAAAAATAAAAGAAAAAGCATTACCAGATTTCTTAAAGATCTGTGGTGATGAATTTGAGGAGGATCAGGAAGGAACCTATTGGCAAGTTGAGAAATTTGGTATATCTTGTTCTTCTTGTGGAAGCTACGTAGCACTCAAATATGATGCTAGTTCAGATTCTATTAAACCAGAGGATGCATATTGTCCACATTGTGGTAAAAAATGGAAAGGAGAGAAAAAATGAGAGAAAGAACTTACAAACAGATCTATGACAGTCGCGACAGACGCTTATGGATTACACAGGTTGTAATTCCGCTTGCTACTTTAGGTGTTATATTATACACCAATGATAATGCAAGAAGAGAAATTAAGAATACAATTACCAAAACTAAGATGTTCGGATCAGCGGTTGTAAATAGCGCTAAAAACAATATTAGAATGTTGAACTTAAAGGAGGTCACGGATGTTAATAACTAAAGGACAATTTGGCTTAATCATTATTGCCGCTATTATATTAGGATTTGTACTTTGTTATATATTAGAGTGCATAGGATTGGCCCATATGGTAATAGGAACTATGCTTATAGACAGATCTAAAGCTATAGATATTTGCAGAATTGAGCTTGACAAGCCTATAAAAGGTAAACTTTGCATGTTTAAGATCAAATATGTTAATAATCTTCAGTCCGCAAGTGACACATATTCTATAATAGGAGGTGACGAAAATGGAAGACAATAATCAACCAGTAACAATCCAAGAAGTTATAGGGAATCGTATTAATTTGTACAACGATATTCTTGATGACACGGATGTTACATCTGAAGAACACAAAGAAGCATTCAGAAACTTTGCAAAAAGCACTGAACTGTTATTAGCGTGCGATAAGCAAACTAATGAGAATAATTTAGCGTGGGCTAAACATGATCTTGAGGTTAAGAGGGCAGAACAGAAGCCTGATAAATCTGAGATTAGAAAAGAAGTTATACGTTATGTTATTGATTTAGCAGCTATATTTGCGCCAATAGCATGTTCATTAATAAAGCAGAGTAGATCTCAATACTTCGCAAGTTTAGAGATGGACAAAATGTGCTATTATGAAGAGAATGGTACAATTAGAACATATCCCGGAAAAGCAGCATGGAAAATGGTTGAAAATGAAACCAAAAACAACTGAATAAAGAAAAGGGGCTTAGAGAAATCTAGGCTCCTTATTTTTCGCAAAATATACATACTCTATAATGAAGAACATCAACCAATTATATTATGGAGGTAAATAACATGAAAAACACAAAGAGATATTTGGCATTCTTAGCAGTAACAGCATTACAGGGCTATGGTACAGGCAGGATTTTAAGAGATGCAATGGATTCGAAAGATTCTAATGCAATCTTAGGAGCAGCTATTATAACCACAGTCGGTTTTGCTGCTAATTGCTATGCAGGTCACAAGATAAGTGAAGACATGGCAATCGAAGTAGTAGATAAGATTGAGGAGCTTCAGGAAAAGAGGAGACAGCGTAAAATTGAAAAAGCGACTAAGGTTTTAGAAGAGGTATAAAACTTAAAGGGCTAGTACAGAAATGTGCTGGCTCTTCTTTTTTCTTTTTGGAGGAAACTATGGATATTTTAAAACTTAAAGAAGAGTATGATGCAGGTGGAGATTTCGCTGAGTATGTAGATAAGTATAAAAAGAAGCATGGTATTGTAGATACTATAACTGCTCTAAAATCATACTTGGTTCAGAACTACTGGTTATATTTACATGGTCTTTTAAATGATCATGCGCAAATTGAACATACCTCTTAATAGAAAGGAGGTATTAACCATGTTAGAGAACCCTTATATTTTAGGAGGTATTTTAGGAATACTAATATACCTTGTAATTAAAGAGGCTTTTGAAGTTATACCAGAAATTATTGAAGATTTTAAAAACGGAAAATATTGAGTTGGGCTTATGCTCAGCTCTTTTTATTTTTGAAAGGAGAAAGTGATGAAACAGAATGCAGTAACAACATTCTTATCTAATGTGGGTAATGAATGCAAAAAGAACAGTCCGGCATTACTTATATTTGCAGGACTAGCTTCAATGGCAGCAACTGTTGTAATGGTATCGAAAGTTGCACCTAAAGCTGAACAAAGATTAATTGACAGTCGAAGAAAGAGATATTTGGAGTGGAAAGAGAAGAACCCCGAATACACACCAATGACCAAGAAAGAGAAGGCTCTTGATATTTGGGAGGATGTGAAGGCAGTAGCTCCGATCTATGCACCGGCAGCAGTAACATTTGCAGTAGGATCTGCATGTATTATTGGATCTTACAAGATCTCAACAGCACGTTTAAGTGCCATAACTACGGCATATGGAATAGCTGAGAATAAACTGGTTGAGTATCAGAAGAAGGTTATAGATACGATTGGTGAAGAGAAAGAACATGAGATACGAGAAAAGATCACTCAGGATCATATGAATGAAAAGGAAGAGAAAGATGGAATCCCAGAAGACAATTTGGCTATCGACGGAACTCAGTTGTGGTTCGATGATGTTTCGAAGAGATATTTTCGAGCCACTTTGCAGGAATTGTATGATGCAAAAGAACACATCAACGTCTGTCTCCAATCTGGACCAGTTAGCCTTAACGAGTTCTATTGTGTACTTGGAATCGATGAGGTTGAAGCTTTAGATATTTATGAATGGTCCGAAGGATCTAAGTTAGAATTCCGATTTGAAACGCATATGCTTAAGGACGGAGTGACTCCATGTACGGCTATATGCTATGACGTACCAGTTGGAGGGGAATACTACGCACGATATTAAAAAGTGCGCAATTCAAACAAGTTATATTATGAGAACATTAACCCAACATAAAAAAGGAGGAAATAGTTATGGGTACACTTAGAACATTACAGTTGATCGGAGCAGTAGCAAAGGTTATAGGTGGTTTAGCAGGTGCAGGTATAGGCATCTACGAAATCAATGAGATCAGAGCTAATAGCACACCGGCATTACCTGATAATGATCCTGAAGTGCAGTTGACTATAGACTGCGACGGAGAAGGGTTTAAGGAAGTAGAAACAAACAACTAAATAATGAGATGGGGCTGGTACAGAAATGTACTGGCCTTATATTTTTTGAAAGGAGATTTATATGGAAAACTATAGCAGTAGCTTGACAACTAGACAGGCTGTCGATCCTTCAGGTTTTCCTGATATTCCTAAGAAGGAAGAAAAGGCACCAGAAAAGAAAGTTGATCAGGTTGTAGATACACCGGCAATAGTTAAAAAGAAAAGCGGATTACGTAAATTTAAAGATGATTTCATTGAGTCTGAAGTAAGAGACGTCAAGGAGTCTATTTTTATGGATATTATTATGCCTGCAATAAAGAATACGATTGCTGATGGTATAAGTACATTCGTAGATATGATGCTATTCGGTGACAGTGGTCGTACTATACGCAATCAGAGAGGTAGATCACCGCGAGGTTATACGTCATATAGTAGTATGTTTGAATCTAGTCCGAAAAAAGTTCAGACTACTAGAACACGTATAGGAATGTCTATAGACGATGTTATATTAGGATCTCGTGTAGATGCTGAAAAGGTTGTAAGACATCTTTCTGATATTTGTGAGGTTTATGGCATGGCATCTGTAGCAGATCTATATGATCTTGTTGGTTATACTACCTCATATACAGATAACAAATATGGATGGCATGATATTTCTGGTTACTCTATAACTAGAGTTAGAGAAGGATTCTTATTGAATCTACCGGAACCTAAACCACTTGATATTTAGGAGGTATCTTATGGAGATATGGGAAATGAGAGAGCGCTTAAAGAAATGCCCTAAGTACGAATCACCTAATTGGAGTGTTAAAGTTGATTCTATGTCTGGCAATCAGGTAATAGCTATTTACAAATCATTTATTCAGAAAGATATGTTCAGACCAATCTCTAAAAAGAGAAAAGATATTTTTGGTGAACCATTCGTTAAGTTCACACAACCAACATTGTTTGATATTTTCCCTGAAGCTATGGGAAGGAAAGTAGAGGTAAAGTAAATGGGTTTTACGGAATTTAAGAACGATTTGCTTCTTAAAGCGGATCAGAACAAACCTGAGATAATGTTAGTTGCAGGTTTAATAGGTGTTGTAGGCGCTACAGTATTAGCATGCAGAGCAACACTTAAAGCAAAAGATATTATCGAAGAAAAGAACGAGAGACTTGAAGAGATCCAGGAGAATCTTAAAACTGTCGAATCTAAAGAAGATGGATCAGAAGTTAGTGAGGTTGTAGTTCCTGCAGAATCAAAGAAAGAGATACGTAAAGTATATTTGAAAACAGGTCTTAAGTTAGCTAAGGTTTATGCGCCTGCGTTAGCAGTGGAGACAGCAGCATTTGCTTTGTTGATCAAGTCTAATAGTGTTCAGAGAGATCGTTTAGCTGGTTTAACAGCAGCTTATATTACAGTAGATCAGGCATTTAAGAAGTATCGTGAAGCAGTAGTAGCTGAACTTGGAGAAGAAAAGGATCTGGAATTTAAGAATGGCCTTAAGAAACAGAAGATCGATGCTATTGTTGAAGATGAAGACGGCAATGAGTTAACTAAGAAAGAAGAAGGTCTTGTACTTCAGGATGGTCGTTATGTTTCAGAATATGCTAAATTCTTTGATGAATCATGTCCGGATTGGACTAAGAGTCCTGAGAATAATATGCATTTCTTGATGTTACAGCAGGCAGCAGCAAATGAGAAACTTAAGATCCAGGGTCATCTGTTCTTAAATGAAGTTTATGATATGCTTGGTATTCCTCGTACAAAAGCTGGTGCAGTTGTAGGTTGGTTATATCCAAGAGAGAGATTTGATAGTCTTGATCTTAATGGATTCGTAGACTTCGGTATATTTAATATGTATAAGCAGTCTAGAAACCAGGCATTTGTTAATGGTTATGAGAGATCAATACTATTAGACTTTAATGTAGACGGGTGTATCTACAATTATATTTGAGAGTGGGTTTTAGATAATAACGAAACGTTTGATAGGTATCCTTGGAATGATTGGTCCTGAGGGTACCTATTATATTTGAAAGAGAGGTAAAAATATGAATCAGAGATTTAGTGTATTTGGCTTCGGAGTAAGATTAGGAGCAGGTTTGGTAGTAGGATCATTTATAGGACTTGGAATGGTAGGTGCTGCTGGATATTTGGCGATGAAGCTTAGCCCTAATAAGAAAGAGAAAAAGGAGGTATCTGAAGATGTCAGAAGTGATTCAGAGTCAGCCGATTAATGATATTCCGGAATTCCTCAAGGAAGCTCCAAACTTCACAAAACCAGACGAGGAAGAAAAGCATCAGGAAAAGCTTATTGAGATAGCAAACGGTATGGACGAGAAAGATGCCGAAGTTATATCTCTTGCACTTGTTAGAAAGTATCCACTTATATTGCTATCAGCTATTGCAACTGAGATAAATGACCTTAAGATCTTAGAATCTAATTTGGTAAGTATGTCTCAGTCATTTGAAGGTAGGAGTATAATCCGATCAGGAAATGTTAATCCTGAATAAAATAGCAATATTATATTTTGCCATGACTATGAGCGTAAGCTCAATGTTCCCTCCTCCATACGTTGGTGGTCACGCTACTGCATATTGTGTTAGTGGTGTGACTGCCTCTGGAGAGGTTACTAGGAATGGTATATGTGCTGGTAAAAAAGAGTGGATAGGTAAGACAATTATATTGTATCAACGACTTCCAGACAATTCTGTAGGAGAAATGATCGGTATATACGAATGTTTAGACACCGGTGGTACAGATGGTATACGCGAAGGACGAGTAATAGATGTATGGTGTCCAGATATTGATTCATGCCAAGAGTTTATGAATCGTGTATATGAAGACGGTTGTGATGGTCGTTGTTATATTCAAATAGTAGATGCAAAGGGATAACAAAATGGCGGGTTTCAAAGAACGAAATGTTGGTTCTACTGCTGTGACTGCTACATGGGATCACAGTGTTAGAATCTGTTCAGAAAAATTAAATAGTCTAATGGAATCAGACGATGAACGTACTGTAAAAGCAAAAGAGACATTTAAGTCTAAACCTTATTACTGTAAGTTTATGAAAGGAGAAAAAATAAGTGGATAAACACGTGATATTTTTCTTTGCCATAGGTGCTGCTATAGGAGCAACTGTTACGTATTTTTACACCGTTAGCAAGGAAAGAGAGAAGAATGAAAGAGATATTGCCGAGTTAAAGGCATACTATAACAACGAATTTAAGGAAAAAATAGCTCAAAAACACGAAAAAACGGCTAAAAATGACGAAAATTCGCCAAAAATAGAGCTCCAAAATAGTAATGATAATTCTGAAAACCAATATGAGAAGGTTATTGAGTCAGTTAAAGAGGAAAATTCTTCTCCGGTTTTAAAAGTTGATCCTCCAAAAGAAAATAGAGTAATTATATCCGGTGACGAGTTCCTCGAAGATGACGAATACGATAAAGAAACATTATATTACTTTGAAGAAGATGAGGTTTTCAGTGATCCGGAATATGTTGTAGTGCCTGATGGTATTAATTTAGTAGGAAAGGAGAATTTAGACCATGTAGGTATGTTTGAAGATAATGTTCTCTACGTACGTAACGAGCTATTCGGAAAGGATTATGAAGTTATATTCCATGATCAAGCATACTCTGACGTGGCTGGTATTGATTACGAAGGAGATTAATGAATGGAGAATAGAGTAGTTGACAGGTATTATAGGTGGCTACTCAATTTTGTTTGTGATTCTGAGGAACAGGAATTATATTCTGAACTATTAGATCATTTGTTTTCAACTACGTTCGTACCGACTATGGAATTAGATGAAAATAGGGCCTCTTGGGGTGTTTCTTTACGAGATGAATTTGAAGATAATCTAGGATTTAATCGTATTGACATTGATATTGCTATGGGGCCCTGTAATGTTCTTGAATTAATGGTTAGTTTGAGTAAACAGATCGACAATGTATTGTACGATGATGCTTATGGCGAACGGTATAATAAATGGTTTTGGTATATGGTCAATAGTTTAGGATTAAATATTCAGAATGACTCCTTTGACGAGGGGATTTTTTATAAAATTATGGAAAAATTTATGTATCGTAAGTTCGAACCCGATGGTTTTGGGTCATTATTTTGGCTTCCAGGGTGCAATTTTGATTGCCGTCGGGTGCAAATTTGGGTGCAAAAATGCAAATTTGAAACAAATTTTATAAACAATGAAGGACTGTAAATTGAGAAAAATGGTCAAAAGGTGCAAATATTTGCACCCTGATTTCAAAAATGCACCCTCGATAAACGTGTCAACCATGCGGGTTTGCGGGTTTTTGGGTGCATTTTTGGATTTTTTATTAATCTATTTGTAGAAGTTAATTATATTTAAAAAGAGTTGAGAAAAGTCAAAAATGCACCCGCAAGTTTTTAAGGAGATATTATGGACTTCTTTACGATTAAAGAAAGAGTCCCAAAAAGAGGTGCAATTGAGATTTATCCGGATTTTAAAGTTGGAAAAAGAAAAGACTTAATGATTCGTGGTAAATCTTTTTATGCAGTTTGGGACGAAAAGAAGAACATATGGTCCACAGATGAGTATGATGTTTTTAAAATTGTCGATGAAGAACTGAATAGATATTATGAAGAGAATAAAGTAAGGTATGATTACTCGTACGTAGATATTAAGTACATGTCAAATTATAGTAGTAATGCTTTAAAGACATGGAAACAGTATCTCAAAGATTCTCCAGATAACTATAAACAGTTAGACAATAAAATTATATTTAGTAATACGGACGTAAAGAAAGAGGATTATTGTAGTAAGCGATTAGATTACCCGTTAAAGAAAGGAAGTATTAAAGCTTACAATGAGATAATGTCAGTTCTTTATGATCGCGACGAACGTCAGAAAATTGAGTGGGCTATAGGTGCTATTATATCCGGCGATGCAAAGAAGATTCAGAAGTTCTTAGTCTTCTATGGTGAACCGGGTACAGGTAAGTCTACTGTATTAGAAATAATACAACAAATGTTTCCTGGTTATTATAGTATATTTGAAGCTAAGGCTTTAGTTTCAAGTAGCAATTCTTTTGCGTTAGAACAGTTCAAGTCAAATCCTTTGATTGCTATTCAACATGATGGAGATCTAAGTAAGATTGAAGATAATAGTAAGTTGAATAGTATTATATCTCACGAAGAGATTGTCGTAAATGAAAAATTTAAAGCTCAGTATTCGATGAGAAGTAACTGTTTTATGTTAATGGCAACAAATAAAGCAGTTAAAATTACTGATGCTAAAGCTGGTTTAATAAGAAGACTTATAGATGTAAGACCTACAGGTAAAAAGATCGAAGCAGATAGGTTCTATGAGTTAAGAGACCAGATAGAATTTGAATTGGGTGGTATTGCATATCATTGTTTAGATATTTATGAAAAGTTGGGCAAAGATTACTATAACAAGTATAGACCAACAGACATGATGTACAAAACAGACCCTTTCTTTAACTTTGTTGAAGATAATTATATTCTGTTTGATGAGTATGATGGTGTTAGTTTAAAACAAGCATACAATTTGTATAAGCAATATTGTGATGAAACTAATGCTAGTTATATTTTGCAGATGTATGTATTTAGAGAAGAGTTAAAGAATTACTTTAAACATTTTGACGACACAAAGAAAATAGATGGAGTTCAGGTAAGAAGTTATTATTCCGGATTCTTAAAAGAAAAATTTGACAGAACATTTAATGCTACTGAAAAGAAGGAAACAAATAATTATGGTTGGATTGAACTCAAGAAGCAAGACAGTTTATTAAATGATATTCTTGGAGAAATGAAAGCCCAACCTGCAGAAGATGGTAAGCCAACTTGTAAATGGGATAATTGTTTAACTGTTTTAAAAGACATTAAACCTTGGGAAGTTCATTACGTAAAGATCGATGATATTCATCATATAGTAATAGACTTTGATCTCAAAGATGAAAGTGGAGAGAAAAGTTTAGAATTGAACATTCAAGCAGCTAATAAGTTTCCTAGAACTTATGTAGAAACCAGTCAGAGTGGAAAGGGATTACATTTACATTATATTTATGATGGTGATCCTGAAATGCTTAGTCGTGTATATGACGATGGTATTGAGATTAAGGTATTCACTGGTAATAGTTCACTAAGAAGGAAACTAATACTATGTAATGATATTCCGATTGCTCATATAAATAGTGGTTTACCTTTGAAAGAAAAGAAAGGAGATAAAGTGGATTTCAATGTAATTAAATCTGAGAGAGGTCTCAGGTCTATGATCGAAAGAAATCTTAAAAAAGAAATACACCAAGCTACAAAGCCTAGTATAGACTTTATATTTAAAATTGTAGAAGACTATTACATGGCTGGTAAAAACTATGATATTTCTGACATGCAGCCAGCTATTATAGCATTTGCTGCTCAAAGTAGTAATAATGCTGAATACTGTTTAAAACTTGTAAGTAAAATGCATTTTAAGTCAGAAGATATTTCACCTGCGGTGTATGATGAAGAAAAGCCTATAGCATTTTATGATGTTGAAGTCTTTCCTAATTTATTCTTAGTTAACTGGAAGTATGAGGGAGAAGATAAGACAATTGTAAGAATGATAAATCCTAGTCCTAATGATATTGAAGATCTTGTTGGAAAAGTTAGGCTAGTAGGTTTTAACTGTAGGAGATATGACAATCACGTAATGTATGCAAGAATGATGGGCTATTCAAACATACAATTATATTCTTTATCTCAAAGAATCATTAATTCTGGTAAGAAAGGATCTAGGGAAAACAATTGTTTCTTTGGCGAAGCATACAACATGTCATACACTGATATTTATGACTATGCAGCTAAGAAACAAAGTTTAAAGAAATGGGAAATAGAACTTGGAATTCACCATCAGGAATTAGGATTACCTTGGGATAAACCTGTACCAGAAGATATTTGGGAAAAGGTTGCTGAGTATTGTGATAATGATGTAATAGCTACAGAAGCAGTATGGAATGCTACACAAGCTGATTTCATAAGTAGAAAGATATTAGCATCATTAGCGGGTGGTACAGTTAATGATACTACTAATAGCTTAACAACCAAAATTATATTTAAGAGTGATCGTAAACCACAAAGTCAATTCTGTTACAGGAATCTGGCAGAACCAGTATTTAGTCTTGATCCAGATGTAAAAGAGTTCTTAGAAGAAACATTCCCTGAAATGATGAGTGAGAGACATGGATCTGCTGGATCATTATTACCATACTTCGAAGGTTATACGTTTGATAATGGAGTATCTATGTATAAAGGATATGAAGTTGGAGAAGGCGGTTTTGTATGGGCTAATCCTGGATTATATTTAGATCCAATAATTACAGATGATGTAGCATCAATGCATCCACATAGTGCTATGGCTGAATGTTTGTTTGGACCAGAGTATACTAAAGCATTCCGTGATATTGTGTATGGTCGTGTTGGTATTAAACACGAAGCATGGAACACAATAGACAAGATGCTTGATGGAAAACTTAAACCATTCATAGAAGATGTTAAGAAAGGAATTATATCTTCTAAAGCATTAGCTAATGCATTAAAGATAGCTATTAATTCAGTATATGGTTTAACAGCAGCTAAGTTTGAGAATCCTTTTAGAGATCCAAGAAACATAGACAACATAGTAGCAAAGCGCGGTGCTTTGTTTATGATCGATCTTAAAGAAGAAGTCGAGAAACATGGTGGTACTGTTATTCACATTAAGACGGATTCTATCAAGTTATTAGATCCTACAGAGGATATTCAGAATCTTGTAATTAACTTTGGTAAGAGATATGGTTACACATTTGAAATTGAGCATAAGTTTGAGAAGTTCTGTCTAATCAATAATGCAGTATATGTGGCTAAACTTGATATTTATGATGAGGACTGGATTTCTGATTGTAAGAAAGCTAAAGAGAAAGGAGAGCCAGAACCTACAAGATGGACTGCTACAGGAGCAGAGTTTCAGCATCCTTATATTTTCAAGACACTATTTAGTCATGATCCAATAACATTTGATGACTACTGTGAGACTAAGGAAGTAACAGGTTCTTTATATTTGGACATGAATGAGAATCTTCCCGATGTGTCTATGTATGAGAAAGAACTTGCCGATAGGATGAAGAATGATATTTCTTATCACAATCCAACATTACAGAGTTGTACCGATGAAGATCTAAAGAAAATTATTGAGGAAGGACATTGTTACAAGTTTGTTGGAAGAGTTGGTAATTTTGTTCCAATTATATCTGGAAAAGGTGGTGGAGAATTACTTAGAGAGAAAGATGGTAAGTATTCAGCTGCTACTGGTACAAAAGGATATAGATGGTTGGAATCTGAGGTTGTTAAAACTCTTGGAAAAGAAGAGGACATTGATATTTCGTACTATAGAAATCTGGTTGACAGTTCTATAGAGCATATAAGCGAATTCGGTGATTTTGAACAATTTGTCAGCTAATGAAAGGAGATTATATTATGGCTGGAGAAAGAAAAATTAAATTATTTGAGATACCAAATGCAAATCTGATTTTCAGAAACTTTTCTGGAAGAACAGATATTTTTGGTAACAGTAAGAGAACATTTGGTGTTAAGATCGAAAATGAGGAGCTGTTAAATAAGTTAATGGATGCAGGGTTCCTTATCAAGTATCTCAATAATGGAGATGATCCTGATATTCCGTGGCTTAAGTGTACAGTAAAGTTTGGCGATTACCCGCCCAAGGTATGGATCAAGTCTGGAAAAGAGAAGACAAGACTTACAGAGGATACTATTGGAATACTTGACAGTGCTGATATTATCGATGTTAAGTTAACAATATCGCCTTATGAATGGGAGCTTCCTACAGGTAAAAAAGGAGTTACAGCATATGTAAATGCTCTTTATGTAACAGTGGCAGTAGATAAGTTTGCAGAAGAATTCTTTGATGATGACGAAGATATTCCATTTGATTAATCAATAATGTTTAAGGGCATCGATCATTATGGTTGGTGCCCTATTATATTTGGATAAAACTATGAGTGAACTATTAGATGCTTCGCAATTGGAAGCAGTTTCAAAGACTAAGAATGGTTGCATAGTTTGTGGAGGTGTTGGTTCTGGTAAAAGCAGAGTTGGTTTATTATATTTCTTTAGAAAGAATGGAGGAGATTTAAGGCCATTCAAAGAAATGACTAATAAACAACGTCTTGTAATAATAACCACTGCTAAGAAAAGAGACTCTAAAGAATGGGAAGAGGAATTAGCTCACTTTTTGTTGAGTAAAGAGAATGATATTTCTATAGATTCTTGGAACAACATTAAGAAGTATAAAGATGAGGTTGGATCGTTCTTTATATTTGATGAAGACCGAGTAACTGGTTCTGGAGCCTGGGTTAGATCATTCTTAAAGATTGCTAAGAACAATGAGTGGATAATTTTATCGGCAACTCCAGGAGACAACTGGCAAGATTATGGTCCAGTATTTGTAGCTAATGGATTCTATAAAAACATTACTGAGTTCACAAGAGAACATATAGTGTTTAATCCTTTTACTCATTACAGAAAACCAGAAAGATATTTAGGTACAGTTCGACTAGAAAGATTAAGGAAAAACATTCTGGTTGATATTCCATATGAGAAGCATACAAAGAGTAACCATATAGAAATTATAGCAGATTATGATATTGAGAAGTATAAAAATACTTTTAAGAATCGATGGAACTATACTGATGACTGTCCTATAGAAACTGCTAATGAATTGTGTATTGAATTGAGAAGAATATGCAATACTGATATTTCGAGAATAGAAGCAACTTTAAACATTATTAAAGAAAAGCATAAGGTAATTATATTTTACAATTTTGATTGTGAATTAGAATTACTTGAGGAAATGTGTATTGTATATGGAATAGAATTTTCTGAATGGAATGGCCATAGGCACCAAGATATTCCTGAAGGAGACGAATGGGTTTATCTCGTTCAGTACAATGCTTGTGAGGGTTGGAATTGTATAACAACAGACACAATTATATTTTACTCACAGAACTATTCTTACAAGACAATGGTCCAGGCAGCAGGACGAATAGATAGGAGGAATACACTATTCACTGATTTATATTTTTACCACATCAAATCTAAGAGCTCAATAGATTGTGCAATCTCTAGGGCTTTAAAGTTAAAGAAAAAGTTTAATGAAAGAAAATTTGCAAGTTTTTAGACTGCGCAAAAAATTCACGTTGCATTATGAAGAGGGATAGATTATCTCTTTTTATATTTTTAGAAAGGGACTGAAAATGAGAGAATCAGCGTTCCAAGCCAATCTCAAAAAAGAAATTAAAACGAGATTAAAAGGCTGCATTATTATGAAAACAGATTCGTCGCAATACCAAGGTATTCCGGATCTATTAATTTTGTATAAAAACAAATGGGCCATGCTTGAATGCAAGAAAGATCCAAAGGCTTCTAAGAGGCCTAACCAGTCCTATTATATTTCTAAAATAAACAACATGAGTTTTGCAAGGTTCATAAATCCTGAAAACAAAGAGGAGGTTCTAAATGAACTTTACAGATCACTCGAATCTTGAAGGCCTGCATGCATTTTTGGGAGCTTCTAAGTATCATTGGATTAACTATTCGGAAGATAAGTTAATTGAAAGCTACAAGAATTATATTTCTGTATTCGAAGGAACAGAGACACATGAATTCGCAGCTACATGTATACGAAGAAGACAAAAGTTACCAGCTGTTAGACAAACATTAAACATGTTCATTAATGATGCAATAGGTTTCAAGATGACACCTGAGCAACCATTATATTTTTCAGAGAATTGTTTTGGTACTGCAGATGCAATTTGTTTCAGAAAGAATCAGCTTAGGATTCATGATCTTAAGACAGGTAAGATACCAGCACATATGGAACAATTAATGGTATATACTGCATTGTTCTGTTTAGAGTATGATTACAAGCCATCAGATATTAATACTGAATTAAGAATCTATCAGTCCAATGATATTTTGGTAATGAAACCAACAGCTGAGGACATAGTTCCGATAATGGACAAGATAATTACATTTGACAAGATTATTGACAGATTAAAGGAAGAGGAACTTTAAAATGAGCAATGATATTTATGAAAATTCATTAATGCATTACGGAACACCAAGACATTCTGGAAGATATCCTTGGGGATCAGGAGAAAACCCTTATCAGCATGAGCAATATGGTTTCTTGTCTAGATATAGGGAACTGAAAGACAAAGGACTTTCTGAAAAAGAAATGTCAACTGAGATGGGAATGTCTATTGCTGATATGCGTAGAAACTATTCAGCAGCTCTTAGTTATGAAAAAGCAGCAATGAAAGCAAGAGCTATTAAACTGAGAGAAGAAAAAGGATATTCTTATAGGCACATTGGAGAAATGATGGGTTTACCGGATACCACGATTGGTAACTGGTGTAAAGAGAAAGATCAACAGCAGGAAAAGATAGCAGATACAGTAGCTGATATTCTCATGAAGAATGTTGATGAGAAAGGTTATATAGATGTCGGTTCTGGAACAGAATTAGAGATGACAGATCTTCTTAGAGCTTCTGGAAAAGATATTGGTGTATCAGCAGATAGAATGAGAACTGCAGTAAAGATAGCTGAAAACAAAGGTTATGTATTGCAGAAGATACATGTTGAACAGATTACCAATCCTGGTAAGTATACAGACATGTTAATCCTTGCTCCGGCAGGAACAACAAAGAAAGATATTTGGGAACATGTAAATGATATTCATTCTGTATCTGAACATTTGAATCCTGTAACACTTAAAGTTAGTGATTTAAAGAGACCTGAATCTATAGATTCTAATCGTGTTTATATTCGCTATGCTGAAGATGGTGGTAAAGACAGAGATGGAACTATAGAATTAAGAAGAGGCGTCAATGATATTTCAATGGGAGGTTCTTCTTATGCACAGGTTCGTATAGGAGTAGATGGAACTCACTATATGAAAGGAATGGCTTTCTATAGCGATGATATTCCTAAAGGTTATGATATTGTTTACAACACAAATAAAAAGAAAGGTACAGATCCAGGAGATGTCTTTAAAAAGATGAAAGATAATCCTGACAATCCTTTCGGTGCAACAATAAAAGCCAATGGTCAATTATTATATTTAGATCCAAATGGCAAATACACAAATGAACAAGGAGAAAAATGTTCATTAGGTGTTGTAAATAAGATAAAAGAAGAGGGCGATTGGGATCATTATAAGAAATCGTTAGCATCTCAAATGCTCTCGAAACAATCGGATCAATTGATAAAAAGACAGCTTAATTTGTCATATGCTGATAAAGAAGCTGAGTATGATTCGATAATGTCAGTTACAAATAAAGAAGTAAGAAATAAGTTACTTCAGGAGTATGCTGATAATTGTGATGCAGCAGCTGTACATCTTGATGCAGCAGCATTACCAAGACAGACAACAAAAGTATTGTTACCAATTCCAAGTTTAAAAGACAATGAGATATTTGCACCAACTTACAAAGATGGTGAGACAGTATGCTTAATAAGATATCCTCATGGTGGTACATTTGAGATTCCTGAATTAATTGTTAATAACAAAAATAAGGATGCAAAAGATATTATTGGTAACAAAGCTGTTGATGCTGTTGGTATAAATGCTAATGTTGCATCTAGACTTTCTGGTGCTGATTTTGATGGAGATACAGCACTTGTTATACCTTCTAATGGACCTAATAGTAAAGTAAAAATTATATCTCAAAAAGACACACCTTTAAAACAGCTTGAGGGTTTTGATCCAAATATTTATGAAAAATATGATGGAATGAAAGTACTCACAAAACAACGAACTCAAAATGAAATGGGTGTGATATCTAACTTAATAACTGATATGACTTTACAGGGTGCAAGCGATGATGAATTAGCAAGAGCTGTTAAACATTCAATGGTTATAATTGATGCTAATAAACATGAGCTCAATTATAAATTATCAGAAGAACAGAATGGAATTAAAGCACTTCATAAAAAATATCAGGGAAAAGTTCAAGGAGGAGCAGCAACTTTATTATCAAGAGCTGGATCACATAAGGCTGTAGATGATATTAAGAGAAGCTATACTCCAGATCCTGAAACAGGTGAATGGCATTATGAAAAGACCGGTAAGACACGTACTGATATTTTAAAGAAGACTGTAAAAGAAAAAGACACCATTACCGGAGAAGTTATAGAGAAGAAGTATTATATTCGTAAAGATGGTGGATTAGATCCTGAGTATGTTAAAGGTACAGAATACTTAACTAAGGAAACACCTAAGAAAACACGTAAGTATTCTCAAATGATATTAACAAATGATGCTAGAACATTGATATCTGATGCACAAACTTCTCAGGAAATTGCTTATGCTGAATATGCTAATAAGCTTAAAGCTCTTGCAAATAGGGCTCGTAAACAATACTTTAATGATAGAACTACAGAAAAAGTAGATAAAGAAGCCCAAGCCAAATATGCTCTTGAAGTAGCATCACTTAAAGCTAAACTTAATAATGCTTTAAAGAACAAACCAAAAGAGCGTAAGGCACAGTTGTTAGCTAGTGATAGAGTAAACAGACTTAAAACCAAAGACATGTCTAACGATGATATTAAGAAATTAAAAGACCAGTCAATGGTGTTAGCTAGACAACAAGCAGGAGCAAACAAGAAAGATGTACAAGTTCAGATAACTGAAAGAGAATGGGAAGCCATACAGAATCATGCTATTAGTGGAACAACTCTTAGAGCTATTCTTAATAATACTGATACTGATATTTTAAGAAAGATGGCAACACCAAAAGATTATGCAACAACTGTAACAGAAGCTAAAGCAAATAAGATGAAACGAATGGCAATGTCAGGCTATACATTAGAAGAAATAGCAGAAGCTACTGGTTTCTCACCTTCTACTATAGCAAAATACATAAAGTAATATTGCTGATATTTTGTATCTATAGTATTGCTGATATTTTGAATACCATTAGCAAAGGTATGTGTATTGTCTAGTACATAATGATGATATTTTTAGTACCAAAAATGTGCTATAGAGTAAGTATTATTGATGATATTTTTAATACCATTAGAAAAGGTATGTGTATTGTCTAGTACATAATGATCATATTTTTAGTACCAAAAATGTGCTATAGAGTAAGTATTATTGATGATATTTTTAATACTAAAAATGTCTTATAAGATTACTATAGAATGAATTCAATACTATGATGATATTTATACAAAATATAAATCATAGAATATAAAAACAGCTATTACTATATGATGATATTTAGGAGAACAGCATATGGCAAAAGAATACATGCTATCAACTGTTGATAATCCATGGAATCCATTTAAGAACTTTGATGAATGGTATGAATTTGATGTGAGTCATTCTTACAATACTTTAGCATACGTTGCAAGGATTGCTAACACTAATTCAGACATGGACGACAGCACATACACGAAAGAAGTTAACAAAGCTATTGATGATATTTTGAAATACAATCCGTTACCAATTTACATTCGTGTTTCAGAAGACACAGACATTAGCAAGATTCATGATGGTATTTTGAATACTAATTCTATTGAAACTAATAGTCTTAGCGAAGTACATTCATGATGATATTTAGGAATTAGTTTTTAAGGGGGAGGGGGTCCCTGCAAGTCATACCCCCTCTTTTAT